>ERZ869909.312-NODE-312-length-66262-cov-10.321508_pt1 | contig 66262 bp, 66 predicted proteins | sample MGYA00520892_ERZ869909 | MGnify/ENA primary metagenome ERZ869909 (study PRJEB32215, sample SAMEA104723947) | bioreactor metagenome | biome: bioreactor; feature: anaerobic bioreactor; material: water | place: China | collected 2015-03-12 ...
TTGAATTTCTATTTCCTAGAAATGAACACCCGCCTACAAGTAGAACATCCCGTCACCGAACTCATCACCGGATTGGATTTGGTCGAACAGCAAATCAAGATTGCCCGTGGCGAAGCTTTGAGCTTTACGCAGGAAGATTTAAAAATAAACGGCCACGCTATGGAGCTAAGGGTCTATGCAGAAAACCCCCTGGAGGATTTTATGCCCAGCGTGGGAACATTAACCCGATACAGCCCACCGCAAGGCAAAGGCATTCGTGTGGATGATGGTTTTGTTGAGGGAATGGAAGTGCCCATTTATTATGACCCCATGCTGAGTAAACTCATTACTTATGGTAAAACACGTGAAGAATCCATCCAATTAATGATTGAAGCCATAGCTGCTTATGAGTTGGAGGGCGTTTCAACTACGCTCCCTTTCGGGAAATTTGTGATGGAACATGAAGCGTTCAGAAGTGGTGATTTTGATACCCATTTTGTCAAAAAATACTATTCCGCTGAAAAGCTGAAAGCACAAAGTGAAGCCGAAGCCAAACTGGCAGCAATGGTTGCATTGAAAGCATACTTAAAGGACAGGGAAATCCTGAAACTTCCCAAAGCAGCTCAAAGTTAATCTTCCGGAAAAATCACGCTTTCATAAGCACCGGCATCAGAAGGAGTGCCTCTTGGGGTTCCCAGTAAATCAAAAGGAACCAGTTGTGATGTTGCCGGATCGCCAATACCATTGGCACCCGATTCATTGCTGATGTTTAGCTTGTTTTGCAATGGCGCTAAAAATTCAGGATTTTGGTTAAAAACATTGTTTTGATAATGTGTTGTGTTTGAAAAATCAAACAAGGGATTGTCTGTAAACTGCCCTTGCGGGTCTTCAAATTTTAAAAGCGAATTTTTAAACTCAAAATTAAAAGCAGCACCTTCCACTTTGTTTAAGAAAAACTCTCTTGACTCACTTCCGTAAATAATACAATTGCTGAAAGTGGCTTCCTCAAGGTCTGCAATTAAAACTTCAGTATTGCTGATTTGAAGCGAATTGTCAATAACCACTGCCGGGAAATTTCTAAAACTGCGGTTCCAGTAATTGGCAAAAGTAGAATGCCTGAAGTTGTATTTTCCACCTAAAGATAGATACAGTGATGCTTGACCACTGTTAGAAATTACTACATTTTCTCCATCCACAAAACCTGTGCGTGCTAAAAGTCCCACATTAGAGCTGTTGTATATCTGTGTGTTTTTTAGTGTGAGTGTTGGATTGCTAGAGCCGTCGTTGCTGTCCATTAAAATTCCCACAACGCCATTTTTGATAGTGGTGTGGTTGAACTCGTGACCTGTACTTCCGGCGGTAAGCCAGATAGTTCCCCATTGACCGGGGATTTCGCTAAAAGCGGGCTCTAAACGGTCGCCTTGAAAAATGATTTCATTTTCCATCAATTCCGGGTTGGTGCTCAAAGCACCATTGGCCTTGATAGTGCCTTGATTGGCAACAATAATACCGCTGGCTTCGTGAAAATGCACACGTGCGCCGGCTTCCACTGTGAGTGTTTTATTAGAGGGTACAGCAGCATAACCATAAATCACATAGGGTTTTTCATTGGTAAAAGTCAAGTGGTTATCGTCTAAGAAAAAACCTTCGATTCTAATTTCGTTACCATCACCATCAACACCAAGCAAGAGGGTTTCAATGGTGCCATCTTCAAATCGGTCGGGATATAAAAACACGGCATCCTGAACCAAAGTGACCAGCTCCACTTTTTGAAGGTTGCTGCCTGAGTCAAACTCGATAGCATCAGTATATAAAAACTGTAAGTTTCCGGGAAAGGAGTTAATATCAATGGTGGTTTCAATAAAAACAAAAATACTGTCTTTGGCTAATATTTCTACATTGCTGAATACTTTTCCGGCGCGACCGTTGACATTCAGGCGGTATCTGGAGCTTTCACCCTGACCCAGTCTAACGGAGGGAATAGAGATGTTTTCACTACTTCGGTTATAGACTTTTAAAGTGTAAGTGCTTGAGCCAATATTTGTAAAAACAGTGTCCAGATAAACCGTGTCTTTTGAAAACTCAAGATTTCCGGTGCTGGGCAAGTATTCAAAATCATTTCGGCAGGAGCTTAATGCTATGATAAAAAGAAGTAAACCTAATGTGTATATGTATTTCATTTAATGTTTAAATATTTACATTCAAAAATAACCATTAACTATTAACCATTAACCAATAACCAGTCATTTTATTGCTTTTCAAAAATTTCTATTTCAAAAAGTTTATGCCAGTTTTTTCCGGTGACAAACAAGCGTTTTTCTTCGGGTTTGTATGCAATGCCGTTTAAAACGTTGTCATTAGGGTTGAGTGCCTGGTGATTGTCTAGTTTTTTGTACAAATCACTCAGGTCAATGACTCCTTCAACAGCACCGTTTTTGGGATTGATAATGGCTATGGCGTTTTGCTGAAAAATATTGGCATATATTTTTCCTTCCACCCATTCCAGTTCGTTAACGCTTCTGATGCGGCTGGTATTGGTGTAGATTTCAATAAAACTTTCTTCAGAAAGGTTATCGCTGTTGAGTGTCCAGATTTTTTCAGTGCCATCGCTTTTGTAAATAGTTTCGCCGTCGTTGCACAATCCCCAGCCTTCTTCACTTTTTGAATACACAAAACTTCCGGTTTTTTCAAGTGTTTCCAGATTGTAGATAAACCCTGTGTTTTCACGCCAGGTGAGCTGGTAAATTTTATTGTTTAAAATGGTGATGCCTTCGCCAAAATAGTTTCGGTCCAAATCCACTTGCTTGAGCACATCGCCGGTTTGGTAGTTGGTTTTTCTGAGGCTTGACTTTCCATACTGACCGGTGCTTTCATAAAGATAATCGCCGTAAAACTCCAGCCCTTGGGTGTAAGCATCGGGGTCATGTGGAAATTCGTTAACGATTTTGTAGGTGTATAAAACAGGACGTTCGGCTGCAAGAATCATAAGGTCTTTAGAAGGGTTTTCGGTAGATTTTCCCAAATAAATTTTAGCGTGCAGTATGCGGTTGCCCAGTTTTTGGTCTGCAAGTGAAACGGTAAACACTTCATCGGCTGTAGCGCGCCCAATTCTATTTTGGTCAATAAAATAAACCACCGAATCTGCCTTTTTTTGTTGGGTATTTTCTAATGAAACACGCAATTGGTCGTTGGGAGTGTAAGAGGGTTTTTGCTCTTGAATTTGAATTTTAAATGTGTTTTCCTGCGTTTGGTTCCCGTTGCAGGCAATCAACAAAACTGAAAATAAAAAGATACCGAATTTAAAAATTTTCATTATAAGGGGTTTAGCCGGTTGTAAATTAATGCCATACAAAGGTAGTGTTTGCAGGAAAAATTTAAGTTTTAATTTGTAAAAAAATTCTTGTGTAAGCTTAAAAAGGTAGTATCTTTGCACCGGCAAGTCCTACACAACCAGCTCCTGTTGAATCCTCCAGGGCGGGAACGCAGCAAAGGTAAATGGTCGTAGCGGTGTGATGTAGGTAGCTTGCCATTTTTTATTCCCGCGAAGGCGGGAATCTCTACCCAACAAGAGTAAGCTTTATTCCCTATATTCCCGCGACTTTGTACTAAGAAGCTTTAGCGAAGTAGTAATGCGGGAATCTCCAAAATGAAAATGCTCTCGCCTCCACAAGAGAATTAATTTTTTAGAATAGAAACCTTCAAATTATTCCTTTCTTTAATTTCGATGCATATCTAAAATTTATCAGATATTTGCAGAAACACAAGTGATATGTCAAAAGTGGTGTGTATAACCGGAGCGTCTTCGGGTATTGGAAAATCCATCGGCGAATATTTAACCCAAAAGGGCTATACCGTTTTTGGTTCCAGCCGAAAGCCGGAAAACTATCCCGATTCCCCATTTCAACTGTTTCAACTGGATGTTAGAGACGAAACTTCGGTAACTCAGTTTGTTGAAAAAGTACTTGCTGCCGCCGGACGAATCGATGTGTTGATCAACAATGTCGGAGTGGGTATTACCGGACCCATTGAGGAAATTCCCGAATCGGAAATCAAAGGTGTATTTGAAACCAATTTTTACGGCCCCGTGAGAATGATTAAAGCAGTTCTGCCTCAAATGAGGATGCAGCATAGTGGGCTTGTCATTAATGTAACTTCCATTGCGGCCTATATGGGTTTGCCATACCGCGGTTTTTATTCTGCCAGCAAATCGGCCTTGGAAATCACCACCGAAGCCCTGCGTATGGAAACCAAACAATTTGGTATTGAAATGACCAACATTGCTCCGGGCGATTTTGCAACCAACATTGCTGCCGGGCGCTATCATGCACCTCTATTGGAAAACTCCCCATATAAAGAGGCTTATGGCGACACCCTAGACCTGATGAACAGCCATGTTGATACCGGAAAAGACCCGCTTGAAATGGCCAAAGCAGTTCATAAAATTATCGAAACAGAGCACCCCAAAGTGCGCTATAAAGTGGGTAGTTTTATGCAACGGCTCTCTGTTTTTCTAAAAAATAACCTGCCGGGAAAACGTTATGAAAAAATGCTGATGAAGCATTACAAGCTTAAGTAGAAAAAATTTCCTAAATAGAGTTGACCGTTTTTTTGCAATCTAAAGTCTTTTAAAGCAAAAGTGTCTTTAAGTTAGCCACTAACCTGCCTGCATTTCGGCTTCGCTCAATGACCACGGCAGGCAAGGTCACTAATTCACACTAAGAAATTTTTCATCTTTAGTCTAATATCTTGCGTCTGTCGTCTATATGTATTGAAAATATTGCTTACATTTAAAATAATTTCTTCAATCTAACCCGCGTCTCAAATACTTATTTTATTTTTACGACCTAAACAAATTCACTCGCTTATCATGAAATTTTTTATCGACACAGCCAATTTAGATCAAATCAAAGAAGCCCAGGATTTGGGCATACTTGACGGGGTAACTACCAATCCTTCATTAATGTCCAAAGAAGGTATCACCGGAAAAGACAATATTTTAAAGCACTATGTGGACATTTGCAATATTGTCGATGGCGATGTATCGGCAGAAGTAATTGCAACCGATTTTGAAGGAATGGTTAAAGAAGGCGAAGAGCTTGCAAGTTTACACCCACAGATTGTGGTTAAAGTCCCCATGATAAAAGACGGTATCAAAGCCATCAAATACTTTACAGACCAGGGTATAAAAACCAACTGCACGCTGGTTTTTTCACCCGGTCAGGCATTGCTTGCCGCCAAAGCGGGAGCTACTTATGTTTCACCTTTTATCGGAAGGCTGGATGATGTTTCAACAGACGGTTTGAATTTGATTGCAGAAATAAGAATGATTTATGACAACTATGGTTTTGAAACTCAAATTTTAGCAGCCTCCGTTAGACATACCATGCACGTGATTGATTGTGCAAAACTGGGTGCCGATGTAATGACAGGTCCTTTGTCTTCTATTTTAGGATTACTAAAACACCCATTGACTGATATCGGATTGGCTCAGTTTTTAGCTGACTACAAGAAAGGAAACTAATATAAAAAAGGATAGAATAAAAAAAACTCCCATATTTGGGAGTTTTTTTATTGGTTTAATATTCCCAATAATTGTTCTTCAAATTGGATGCTGAATAAGTTGGTGTGATTGTCAATAATTTTTGCGTTTTTATCAATAATCATTGCCTTGTTTACCGTGTTGATTATGAGATGCTCCATCGCCTTGGAAGGGTCATGAAAACGAAACTCTTTATCCTTATTAAATCCGTGCCTGTTGATTATTTGTTTCCAGGTGTCTTTATCGGCATTGGTATTGATGGCAATAAAATCAAACTCGGGGTATTTTACTTTCAACTCATCAGCTTTGGAATGTACATTCCTCAAATGGTTTAAAGAATTTACAGACCAGAAATAAATAACGGTGGGTCTTTTGATTATTTGTTCAAATGAAACTCTATCGCCGTTAAAATTGAAAATAGTCAAGTTGGGTAATTTTTCACCGGGCATCAACTTTAAGGATGCCTCGGCAATCTTTCTCATTTCTTCTTTATGGTCTTCGTCGGTGGTTAAAGACAAATACAACTCAAGCGCCTTTTTTTCATCCTCCGGATTTTTACAGTTGATGATATACCTGCGCGTGGTGGTTCTTAACAAGCTGTTTTTTAAAGATTCCAAACTTACCAGAGAGTCTATGGTCTTTAGTTTATAAGTGAGGTGGGGAAGTGATTCTCTGTTGAAAGAAAATTCATTTTTATAATTATCAAAAGCCAGATAGTCAAAATGCCAGAGTAAAAATCGGTAATAAGTATAGTAAGATTGTAATGCTTTGGAGTTATAATCTACTTTTTTTCTGAAGTCATAATAGTTGTGAGGCAGATTGATGTTTTCGGTTTCATTGTAAGTGGAATTGATAAAAGGGTAAAATTCCATTTTAGTGTATTTATCATACATTATGTTGGCTTCAGCTACCTCATGAAAAGATTTGCAGGGTTTATATCTCTTAATAAAACGTTTCAGGTTGTCAAACCTTACTTTGCTCATCGAGTCCAGACTTTTCAAAAATTCATCTACCGGAAGTTGATAAAAAGGGCGTATGCGCTGGTTTTCGCCCTCGTTGTAGTTAAACATATTGATAAGGAAATTGTTTCTTTCTGAACCAATTCCCGTAAATGCCAGCGATTCGTCAAACTCGATGGTGTTGAGCCTCAGCATCAGGCTGTCGCCCGGCTCCAGATACACCATTTGGTACTCGTTGTGAATAAAATTGTAGATACCTTTTTCTACATTTTCGACATAATACAAAAAACGATTGTTTTCGTCAAGCGGAATAGTGTCAACCACTTTTTCATTCTTAGTAAGAATAATGTGGTTGGTGTTTGGGTTTATAATTTCTCCACCAAACCAGGCACCGGTTACATTATCTTTCTTCTCACTCCCGCAGGAAATGGCAATCATTAAAAAGATAAACAGAAAAAAATATTTATTCATTTCTTATAGTAAAGCGGTTGGGTATTAATCAAACAAATTTAAATCTTGCAGTTGCAACGAGGTGTTAATTGTGAGTTAAAAGAAGAAATAAAACGTTAATCTTTCTCAATCATTAAGTATTTGGTTAATTTTGCGCCCAGTTTAAAAAATGCAGCTATGTTATCAGTTTCAAATCTTTCTGTTCAATTTGGAAAAAGAATATTGTTTGATGAAGTAAATACTACATTTACTCAAGGAAATTGCTATGGAATTATTGGTGCCAACGGTTCAGGGAAATCTACTTTTTTGCGAATTCTTTCCGGAAAGGAAGAACCAACCTCAGGCAAAGTGCACTTGGAACCCGGAAAGCGTATGTCTGTTTTGGAGCAAAACCACAATGCTTACGATGATTTCCAAGTATTGGAAACTGTTTTGAGAGGAAACAAAGAACTTTTTAGCATCAAGCAGGAAATTGATAAACTCTACGAAAATTATTCTGATGAAAATGCCGAGCGCATTGGTGAACTTCAAGTAAAGTTTGAAGAAATGAACGGCTGGAATGCCGAAAGTGAAGCAGCTGCATTGCTTTCCAATTTAGGCATCGGTGAAAGTTTGCATTATACCCTAATGAAAGATTTGGACGGAAAGCAAAAAGTAAGAGTGTTATTAGCTCAGGCACTTTTTGGCAATCCGGATGTGTTGATTATGGATGAGCCTACTAACGACCTGGATTATGAAACCATTACCTGGCTTGAAAATTTTATTTCCAATTATGACAATTGTGTAATTGTTGTTTCACACGACCGTCACTTTCTGGATTCGGTGTGTACACACGTGAGTGATATTGATTTTGGAAAAATTACGCACTACAGCGGAAATTATACATTTTGGTATGAATCCAGCCAGCTGGCAGCCAGACAACGCGCACAACAAAACAAGAAAGCCGAAGAAAAGAAAAAAGAACTTCAGGAGTTTATTCAGCGTTTTAGTGCCAACGTAGCCAAATCAAAACAGGCAACTTCCCGTAAAAAAATGATTGAAAAACTCAATATCGAAGAAATAAAGCCATCCAGCAGAAGGTATCCCGCCATTATTTTTGAAAGAGAGCGCGAGGCCGGCGACCAGATATTGAATGTAAACAACCTGAGTGCTTCTATTGACGGCGAAACAGTTTTTAAGGATGTGAGTTTCAATTTGGCCAAAACTGATAAAGTTATTTTATTTTCAAAAGATTCCAGAGCTACCACAGCTTTGTATGAAATTTTAAATGATAATTTAAAGCCGGATACAGGTAATTTTCAATGGGGGGTAACCACCACACAAAGCTATTTGCCTCTGGACAATTCAAAGTATTTTCAAAACCAACTTTCGTTGGTTGACTGGTTACGTCAATGGGCAAAAACCGAAGAAGAACGTGAAGAGGTTTATTTAAGAGGGTTTCTTGGAAAAATGATTTTCAGTGGGGAAGAGGCACTTAAAAAATCAAATGTACTTTCAGGAGGAGAGAAAGTGCGTTGTATGTTGAGCCGAATGATGATGATGCGCGCCAATGTATTGATGCTTGATGAGCCTACCAACCACCTTGACCTGGAGTCTATTACAGCATTTAACAATTCGTTGAAAAATTTTAAAGGAACAGTGCTTTTTACAACCCACGATCACGAGTTTGCCCAAACTGTAGGAAACAGGGTGATTGAGCTAACACCAACAGGTGTTATCGATCGTTATGCCACTTTTGATGAATATATGGACGACCCTAAAATCAAGGAGCTGCGTGAAAAGATGTACGGAAAAAATTAACTTGGCTTAAGCCGGGTTCCAACTAAAGCACCCACAACTGCTCCGGCAACTCCACCAATAATGGCAGTATTGTCGCTTGTATCCATTAATCTTAAGATTAAAAAAGTTACTATTGCTACCGTGATTGCCACAATAACAATCACAAAGAAGAATTTAGAATTCATATGCAGTTATTTTCCCCAATATCTAGCGGCAAAAATAAAAAATAATGGTAAGAATTCCGCTTTAAATTATTAACAATTTGCTGATTTTCTGTAAAGTAAAAAATCATTAATCCTCATCTAGTTCTTCCAGGGCAGAATCAACAATCGCTTTTGCTTTATTATATTCGTCGTTATGAACAAAAAGTTGTATCATGCCGGGCATACTGCCAAAAGCACTCCAAGTACCGCTGGATAGATCATCTTTAATTACCGGAAAGATATCGGCCTCTTCCAGTCTGCCTTGAAGCATCTTTACAATCACTGTAGTGCCGGTGTAGATTCTTTTATAATCTTCAATTTCTTCATCCATGGCTTTTTTACTTTAAAGTTGATACAATTCAGTTGATTTTCCTCCAAAGGTATTGGAGGGTTTATTTCAACTAAAAATACAATAAAAACTCCTTTTTTACTAATTTTCTATAGAAAATGACCGCAATTATTTTTGACTGAAAGTGAAAACTATTTTAAAATCAACATACTGTAGGATTAAACTACAACAATATTTTATGAGTTACGTTTAACAGATAAACGCTTATATTTGTGAAATTTTAAAAGTGAATAGAATGAAAACATATTTATTTTCTCTGGCTGCAACGCTTTTCTTTTTAGGAACAACCTTACAAGCTCAAAATATATATTCAACAGATTCAGAAAGAGTTGTCACCAAAGTTTTAGGTACTGATTCTATACATTCCAACCTAAGCCTTTCGGAAAATCTGGAGAAAATTCCGGCTTTCTCGAGACAACTTGAAATATTTGAATTGATTGATTTTGATAAAATGACTGAGCAGCACCAAATGGTAACTGTTTTTGTTGTTAGAAACACTGCCTTTGAAGCCATGGATAAAGAAGAGCTTGAAGCCTTTTTCTCAGCCTCAAACAGGCAGGAATTAAGTTCGTTACAGTCTTACTACATTATTCCGGGCAGGGTGGATGAACACGCTATCAAAAGAGCTGTAGCCAATGGTGGCGGCTCAGCAAACTTCAGAGCTGTAAACAATAAGACCATTCAGTTTGTGGTGGAGGGTGAAACGATACATTTGTTTACAGAAAACGGTTCACGCAGTAAATTGAATGAAACAAATTTTTACCACAATAAGGGTCTCTTTCACATAGCAGAAAAATTTCCGATTCAGAAAAAATAAGGAATTAAAAATTACCTTAATTCGGCACCAAGCTCAGTTTCAAATCGTTGACTCAGCTTGTTCATTATCTTATCAATCTGGCTGTCAGTGAGCGTTTTATGGTCGTCTCTCAACGTAAAACTTACCGCATAGGATTTTTTTCCTTTCGGTAGATTTTTACCCAAATAAACATCAAACAAGCTTACATCTCTCAATAGATTTTTTTCAGTGCTTAGGGCAATTTCGTGAAGACTCTTAAAACTTACATTTTCATCAAGCAACAGCGCAAAATCGCGGTTTACTTCCGGGAATTTTGGAATGTCTTTCAAAATAATTTTATGGTTTGCCAATAATATGAGAATGGCATCCCAATTAAAGTCTGCAAATAAAACCTCGGTATCTACTTCAAAATGGGCAGTGATATTTTTCTTGATTACGCCAAAACTTACCAGGGTTTCTTTTTTCCCTGAAAAGGTCATGCCTTCACTAAAAATTTGGTCATTTTCAAGAGGCTGTGATGAAAATTCAATTCCCAGACTGTTTAAAATACTTTCAACTGTGCCTTTTAAATAAAAGAAATCACTTTTTCGGGAGTTTACATTCCAGTGAGCTTTGTTGCCATTGCCTGTTACAGTTAACGTGAGATGTTTGTTTTCATTCCGGCTGTTGCCTGATTGATGGTAAGTTTTTCCAAACTCAAAAAGTTTTATATTTTCTCTTTTTCGATTGAGGTTGTATGCAACAGCTTCCAGTGAAGAAATAACCATACGTTGCCGCATAACAGAAAGCTCCTGACTTAATGGGTTAAGCATTGTAACCAGAGTCTGTTCATTTATAAACTGATTGAGTTTATTGTGCTTGGAAGAAGTTAATGAATTGGCCATCATTTCATAAAATCCTTGGCCGTTTAGTTGACGCGCTATACGGTTTTGGATTTTATAATCTTCGATTTTTTTTGTTTTTGAAATGGAAGCGTTTAATTTTTTAGGCAGGCCTATATTATTATAGCCATAAACCCTTAAAATTTCTTCAATTACATCCACATCGCGGGTAACATCGTTTCTGTATGCCGGAATGGTAAGTCCTAAACCGGATTCGGTAACATTATTTACCTTTATTTCCAGTGAGGTGAGTATCTTTTTAATAGTTTCTTTAGGCAACTCTTCACCAATGAGTCTTTTTGCTTTTTCAAACGACAGAAAAACCTGGAAATCTTCAATCTTTTTTGGATACAAATCAACCACATCGCTGGTAATCATACCTCCGGCAATTTCCTTGATTAAAATTGCAGCCCTCATCAGTGCATATTCCGTGATGTTTGGGTCGATTCCTCTTTCAAAACGGAAAGAAGCGTCAGTATGTAAGCCGTGGCGTTTGGCAGTTTTTCGAATACTCACCGGGTTGAAATAGGCACTTTCCAGAAAAATACCGGTTGTGCTTTCGGTTACACCGCTATTCAATCCGCCAAAAACACCGGCGATGCACAGCGGTTTTTCGCCATCGCATATCATTAAATCTTCTTCGTGAAGTTCACGCTCTATTTCGTCTAAAGTGGTGAATTTTGTTCCGGCTTCAACGGTTTTTACCACAATTTTCCCGCCGGCTATTTTACTGCTGTCAAATGCGTGAAGGGGTTGTCCCAACTCGTGAAGTACATAGTTGGTAATATCTACAATATTGTTTTTTGGTTTTAAACCAATGGCTTTTAGTCTGTTTTGAATCCAAAGTGGTGATTCGCTTACTTTTATTCCGGTAATAGTAACACCGCAATAGCGGGGTGCCAGCTCTTTATTTACAACCTCTACGTTTATTTTATGAGTTCTGTTATCTACTCTAAAGTTTACATTGGAAGGGGTTATAAATTCAATAGATTTGCCCTGTTGAAGCATACCCGCTCTCAAATCACGGGCAGTTCCCCAGTGACTCATAGCATCGGCTCTGTTGGGTGTAAGGCCAATTTCAAAAATGTCATCAGTTTCAACCTGAAATACCTCTGAAAGTAAAGTACCGGGTTTTAGGCTATTGTCAAGCACCATAATTCCGTCGTGGCTAGTGCCTAATCCCATTTCGTCTTCGGCACATATCATGCCTTCACTGATCTGACCTCTTATCTTTCCTTTTTTGATTTCTAACGGTTCACCATTTTCATTGTAGAGCATTGTTCCAATGGTAGCCACCGGCACTTTTTGACCTACTGCTACATTGGGTGCGCCACAGACTATGTGTAAAGGTGTTTCGGCTCCAATGTTTACAGTAGTTACTTTCAATCTATCGGCATCGGGATGATTTTCACAAGTCAAAACCTCTCCAACAACAATACCTTTTAAACCGCCTTTAACCGATTCGAAAGGGGTGATGCTTTCTACTTCCAGACCGAGGTCAGTAAGTAATTCGCCTGTTTTTTCAGGACTCCAGTCTGTTTTAATAAATTGTTTGAGCCAGTTGTATGAAATCTTCATAGTGTATCAAAAAATAAGAGGGCAAAGATATAAATTATTGCCGTTAACAATGAACGAATTGGTATTTTAGATTTTGGTTTTTTCAATGGAATCAAGAAATGTAATTCCAGATGTTTTTAAACTTTGCCATTTGTGCATAGGTCGATCTTACAGCAGTATTTTCAGGCTTTTGAAGTGAAGGGTCTTCTTTTAATATTTGCCAGGCATAACTGCGCGCCAGTTTTAAAATCTCGCCGTCTTTTACGATGTCTGCAATTTTTAATTGCATAACGCCGCTTTGCTGTGTGCCCATCATATCACCGGGGCCGCGCAGCTTTAAGTCTACTTCGGCAATTTCAAAGCCATCGTTTGTGCGCACCATCGTTTCCAGCCTTGTTTTTGCATCGTTGGTAAGTTTGAATGAGGTCATCAAGATGCAGTAGCTTTGATCAGCTCCGCGCCCCACACGGCCTCTCAACTGATGCAGTTGCGAAAGTCCAAAACGCTCGGCGCTTTCAATTATCATCACACTGGCATTGGGTACATTCACACCCACTTCAATGACCGTGGTAGCAACCATAATCTGGGTTTCGCCTTTGAGGAAGCGTTGCATTTCATAGTCTTTGTCTGCAGGTTTCATCTTTCCATGAACGATGGAAATTTGATACTGTGGTTTTGGAAACTCGCGTTCTATGCTTTCATAGCCGTCCATCAGGTCTTTGTAGTCCATTTTTTCACTTTCCTGAATCAAAGGATACACTATATAAACTTGCCTTCCTTTGGCTATTTCATCCCGAATGAATTTAAAAACTTTCAGCCGGTTGGAATCATATCTATGAACGGTTTTTACAGGTTTTCTTCCGGGGGGTAATTCGTCAATAACCGAAATGTCCAAATCGCCATAAACGCTCATTGCTAGAGTGCGGGGAATAGGGGTAGCGGTCATAACCAAAATGTGTGGCGGAAGGTCATTTTTGTGCCACATTTTAGCTCTCTGTTCTACACCAAAACGGTGTTGCTCATCGATAATGGCGAGGCCTAAATTTTTGAATTTTACCTTTTCCTCAATGAGCGCGTGAGTGCCAATAAGGATGTTTAAAGAGCCATTTTCAAGATTTTTATGAATTTCATTTCTTTCTGAAGTTTTAGTTGAACCTGTAAGTAATGAAATACTGACATTCAATTTTTTACACATATTACTTAAGCCGTTATAGTGTTGGACTGACAAAATTTCAGTCGGAGCCATTAAACAGGCTTGAAAACCGTTGTCAAGTGCTATTAACATTGACATGAGCGCAACTATGGTCTTGCCCGAACCCACATCACCTTGCAAAAGCCGGTTCATTTGTGCATTGCTGCCCATATCGTTTCTAATTTCTTTGATAACCCGCTTTTGTGCTTCGGTTAATTCAAAGGGCAAATGCTCGTTGTAAAAGGTGTTAAAAAGCTTACCCACTTTTTCAAAATTATAGCCTTTTATTTTGTGCTTGTGAATAAGATTTTTGCGGATGAGTTGCAACTGTATGTAAAAAAATTCTTCAAATTTTAAGCGGTATTGCGACTTGGTTAATAGGGTGCTGCTTTTCGGAAAATGAATATTAAAAAGGGCTTCATTTTTTGAAACCAGTTTTAAAGGTTCCAGGATACTAAGGGGCAGCGTTTCTGAAAATTTGTTTTTGGTTTCCAGAAATAGTTGCTGCATTAGTTTGTTGATGACCCGGTTAGTCACCCCGCTGTTGGATAGTTTTTCTGTTGAGGGATATACCGGTTGCATCGCCGTGCGCAAGCTTTGCTCATGTTCCTGCAGCAATTCCATTTCAGGGTGGGGCATTGAAAACTGACCTTTAAAAGTGTTGACTTTACCAAAAATCACATAGGGTGCATTGATTTTCAGGCTTTCTTTGATCCATTTATGCCCGCGAAACCAAACCAGTTCCATACTTCCGGTTTCGTCCACAAAAGTGGCTACCAGCCGTTTTCCTTTGTTTTGTTCAACGGTTTTGAGATGAATGATTTTTCCAACTATCTGTACTTCGGCGTTGTTTTGCTCAAGTTCATTGATTTTGTAATAGCGGGTGCGGTCGATATAGCGGTTGGGGAAAAAGTGCAGCAGGTCCTGATAGGTAAAAATACCCACTTCCTTTCGCAGTAAATCGGCGCGGTTGGGTCCAACGCCTTTAAGATATTCAATGGGTGTTTGAAGAAAGCCTGCATTCATTTTACTAAATTAATTCTTTCAACAAGAAACCAAAAGGCAAAACCTATTTTTTAATCAACAGTTTTAAATAGCTTAATGTTTTTTAAATTTCATTATTTTGCAGTCAGACTAAAACAAACAGTGTGAGGTTTCTTTTTCTTTTTCTCTTTGTTGGGATTTCGGTGTTTGGTCAACAGCTTGATGTTGTTGATTTTAAACAAGTGGATGCTGAGTTGGAACTTTTTCTTATTGAAAAAAAGATTTCCGGTAAGGCTACTTATCAATTTGAAATTCTTCAAAACACAGACTCTGTTTTTCTGGATGCGCAATCCATCACCTTGATTTCTGAGAATTTAACAGATAGTTCCATTTCGCTTCAAGCGAAAGAAAACAAAATCTGGTTGTATGCACCTTTTAAGGAAGGTGAAAACTATACCGTAAGCTTTGAATATGAAGCCCACCCGCAACAAGCGATGTATTTTTTTGAAGACGAAGTGTGGACGCAGGGACAGGGCAGAAACAACTCTCACTGGCTGCCCTCCATTGACGATGTGAACGACAAAATGATTTTTAATTTAGCATTTACTGCCCCAAACGGTTATACGGTTTTGTCCAATGGTAAACTCAATAGCAAAACACCGGTCAATGAAGGTCAAACGCATTGGAAATATACTATGCAGCACCCCATGAGCAGTTATCTGGCGGCTGTGGTTGCCGGAAAATTCAGTAAACACAGTGAAACTTCCACTTCGGGAATACCGCTGGAGTATTATTTACCGGAAGGGAATGCGCATAAAATGGAACCCACTTTTCGCTACACCCGGCAGCTATTTGATTTTTTAGAGCAGGAAATCGGAGTACCCTTTCCGTGGGAAAACTACAAACAAGTGGCCGTGCGCGATTTTTTACATGCCGGTATGGAAAACACCACGCTCACTGTTTTTTCACACGCTTTTATGGTTGATTCCATTGGGTTTAACGACCGAAATTATGTAAATGTAAATGCCCACGAGCTGGCGCATCACTGGTTTGGCAATTTGGTCACCGCAAAAAGCAGTGAGCATCATTGGCTTCAGGAGGGTTTTGCAACTTATTATGCTTTGCTCGCTGAACGCGAAATTTTTGGTGATGATTATTACTACTGGAAACTTTACCAAAGTGCCGAGCAGCTCACCGAACTCAGCAATGAGGGCAGGGGAGAACCCTTACTGAAAGCGGGTGCAAGTTCGCTCACATATTATCAAAAAGGAGCCTGGGCATTGCATATTTTGCGGGAACGAGTGGGTGATTTGGTTTTTAGGCAGGCGGTTCAAAATTTTTTGACAAAACATCGGTTTTCGATGGTTACAACAGACGATTTTTTGAGAGAAATTGAAGCACTCACCGGCGATGATATGCAATGGTTTAAAGACGATTGGCTACTGCAAACGGCTTTTCGCTCATCACAAGCACTGGAGTCGTTGCGCAAATCTCCCTTTATAGAAAACTACCTGAGTTTGTCTGCCCAAACCACCCAACCTTTTGAGCAAAAGAAACCCATACTCTCGCGATTTTTAACCCCGTCGGTGAATGATTATCTGGGGCAGGAAGTGGTGTATCAACTGGCCGGAGAGCCTATAAATGAAACTTTGCCATTTTATCAAAAAGCCTTTCAAATCAACAATTTAAATGTCAGGCAGGCCATTGCCATTAGTTTACGTGAAATTCCGGCAGCGTTAAAATCTGATTTTGAAACCCTTTTAGACGATGCATCTTATGAAACTCGTGAAAATGCCCTTATAAACTTATGGATTAATTTTCCGGAAGACCGTGAGCGATACCTTGAAAAAATGAGCAATCAGGTTGGTTTTCAAAATAAAAACCTGAGGCAATTGTGGTTGATGTTATCGCTACTTTCTGACCAAACAGTATATGAAGATTTAAGAAAACATTTCAGCGAACTTAGCAGCTACTCAAGTCCTGCATACAGTTTTGAAATCAGGCAATTGGCATTTGATAAACTTGCTTTTATCGATGGTTATACACAGGCAAATATAAGAAATTTAATAGAGGCTTGTTTTCATCCCAACTGGCGTTTTAGAAGCAGTAGCAGGGCGCTTTTTGAAAATTTAATAAAAAATGATAAGCTTCTTTTTCCGGTAGAGCCACTATTGGAGAATTTACCAGAAAATCAAAGAGTGTGGATTCAATCAAAACTTTAAAAGATTTATTATTTTCGCACTCAGTTTTTGAATGAAGCATTTATATTGATGCCTTAGACTATTACAATTTTTTATAATAAAAACAACTAAAATGAAAGTAGAGCACTCCATTATAAGATTTACCATTCTTCTATTTTCAATTTCTGTACTTTCCTGTAAGGATACCAAAAAGGAAGGAGAAAATGCTTCAGAAGATTCTATGGAAACCATTGTTTTTAGTAAGGCTTTGATAGATGAAACAAACCCTGCGGTCTGGATTTATGATTATGATAAGGACATTCCATTGAAAAACTGGGAAATAATGGGTTTAAATAATTCTCCGCAAGAGTGGATAGACTTTTTAAACTCTCAAAACAGGGGAGTGTATTTGGAATTTTCAAAGCATTCGGGAGACACTCTTTATGTAAAGATTCAGGAAAGCAATTACTTAACTCAAAACATGGGCTCTGCGGGTGCAGATGCTTATATGTCTGTTGCAACTTTTACATTGACTGAAACTAAAAATGTAAATTATGTGAATTTTGATTTTGTGGAAGGTGACCACGCTACACCTGGCACCTACAGCCGGCAGTATTATGTGGAAAGAAACAAAACAAGGTTTCACTAATGCACTGGATTCTACTTATCACCGCCGGACTTTTTGAAGTGGGTTTTGCGTTTTGTTTGGCCAAAGCCAATTATGCTACAGGATCGGCAAAGCTTTTTTGGCTGTCGGCTTTTGTGGTTTGTTTGAGTATAAGTATGTTTTTGCTGTATAAAGCCATTCAGGTGATTCCCATTGGTACTGCCTATGGTATTTGGACAGGAATAGGTGCTGCGGGAACAGTCGTAGTTGGGCTGCTGTTTTTTAAAGAACCTGTTAACTTTTGGAGGCTGTTTTTTCTGTTTACGTTAGTTGCTTCGGTTGTGGGGCTAAAAGTGGTTTCCCATTAAAGTGTAAGCAGCCAAATTCGTTGCATTTTTCGGAAACGCTTGAGTTCGTTTCGCAAAAGCGTAATAAACTCTTTTCCGTTGGGTACTGATTTTTCCAGCTGTACACAATTTTTATAGATAGACTTTGTCAATTGTTCAACAGAGGCTGCATGTTTTTGTTTTTCTTCTGAAAAGGTTTTGTTTTCGGCCTGAGCAATCTCAGGAAACAGTGAAACCGACTTTTGAACTATATCGCCCGTGAAATAAATATCAGGGTGTTCTTTCCCATTTTTATCCAAATATGAAAGGTCTTGAACCAAAAACTGCGAAATGCTTTTGGAGAGGGTAAAAATCTCTAAAGCTTTCCGGTAGATAGGCGAATTTGAAAGTGGAGCCGGATGGCAATACATGGCAACAGATTTAGGGTTTTAAACAAACAGTTTGCACAAATTTAGGCAGAAGTATTGGCTGCGCGCTATTAATAATAAAATAAAAGAGTATTTTTACTTTTAAAAACCAAATACTATTATTATAAACTATGGAAAATAAAATAGATTATTTGAACCGTGAAATTCTTAAACAGCTACAACTAAACGCCCGTATATCCATGACCGAGTTGAGCAAAATTGTGGGTTTAACTCCTCCGGCTGTGGCAGAGCGTGTCAAAAAGCTTGAAGATACCGGGGTTATTAAAGGATATTTTACACAGCTTTCCTATTTAAAAACAGGCTATCAACTAAAAGCTATCATTACTTTAAAAGTTTTTATGGGAAGGTTAAAGCCATTTTTGGATAAAGTGTCCGACTTCAAAGAAGTAATTAATTGTTATCGCATAACCGGAAATGAAAACATTATCATGGAAGTGGTATTGAGAAACCAAAAACATTTGGAAACATTTATTGATCAATTAATTTCTTATGGCGAGACAAAAACACATATTGTATTGTCAAACAAAATTGAAAATGCACCCATACTGCCACCATAATAATTAAATAAACTACTATATTTGATTTATATCTATTACCGTATGAAAAAGTTATTGGTTTTTCTGTATTGTGTCACTGTTTCAATTTCATTTAATGCTCAAAATGAGGAGAATGATTGGAGGCAGGAGATATTAAATTATCAAAATGAATTAAATGCAAAATTTATCAATCCTGAAACAACCATACTGCGTGCAAATGATTTTAGAGCATTTGAGGGATTGGAGTTTTATCCGGTCGATTTAAATTTCAGAGTGGAAGCAAAGCTTATAAAAACCCCTGATGAATTACCTTTTCAAATGCTCACAAATACTGACCGTTTGCCCTTGTATGTAAAGTATGGCGAGTTGCATTTTAAAATTGAGGGTGGTGACTTTAAACTAGATGTATTTCAACCTGCTGAAACCATTCCTGAATATGAAGATTATTTATTTTTACCGTTTACTGATTTATCCAATGGTGATGGTTCTTATGGGGGCGGTAGATACATCGATTTAAGAACAACCGATGCAACAACAATGATACTCGATTTTAATAAATCATACAATCCTTACTGTGCATATAATCCCCGATATTCCTGTCCCATTCCACCGGAACAGAATGATTTAAAAATTTTTATTGCTGCCGGGGTAAAAGATTTTGAGATGAAATAGGGGTATAGCTTTCAAAAATTAAAACGGAAAAATTTTAATAATCACAAAACCCAGATACACAGCGGCAATGGTCAAGCTTAAGCTCCCAAGTGTATAAATCAAAAACATTAGGTACTCGCCGTTTTTCAGGTAGTTGAAATTTTCAACCGCAAAAGCAGAAAAAGTGGTAAAACCCCCACAGAAGCCAACGGTAAATAGAAATAAAACAGGTGTTAACGATTGGTTTTTAATTACATACCCCAAAAAAATGCCCAGCAAAAAGCTTCCTAGAACATTTACAAGCAAGGTGCCCAACGGAATATGAAACATCAAATTCAGATTTTTGCTAACTAAAAACCGAAGTACGCTGCCTGCGCCGCCACCTAAAAATATGTAGATTATTTCTTTCACAAATCAGAGTTCATTGTCCTGACCGGGGTTGTTTTCAACCGGAATAAAAATTTCCGTAATCCACTCCTGTGGAACCTCACTGTTTAGAGATGAAACCACATATATGAATATAGTGGCTCGTTGTTTTTTTGCCAAATTGTAACTGGAGATATATTCCTCTGCTTTTGATACTGCTTCAGCTAAAAATGAATGATTACCTGTAAGCGTAACTTTAACAGCGGCAGTTTCCTCCATATACCCGCTGTAAATGTCGGCCGTTTCCGGAAGAAGCAGATAGTCTTCTACCGGAATCCCCACTGTTACTAAAATAGAGGGGTCATTTTCAGGGGAAGTTTCCGTAAAAGAAAAATGAGGGCCGGTTGCTTCGATAGCGTTTGACTTTAGGAAGTAATCCAGTCGTTCATATAAATTTGCCAAAGCAGATTCTTTATTTTCTTGCAATGCTAAAACGGTGTTTGACACGTAAAACCATCCGGGTTGAATGGTAAGTCCCTCAACGTTTATAGTGTATTTTGACAGTTCGCTTTCAATAGCTTTTTCAAGCGATTTCAAGCTTTTGGAAAACATTTCGTTAAGCCTGTTTTCCATGTCGATATTGTTGAAATAAAAAATAATTTTTTCGGTTAATCCCCAAGTACCGGCCATCGACCAGGTTACTTCAGTTACGTTTTCTTGAGGGGTAAATTGCCAGACAACCTGATAGCCTTCATCCTGCAGCGAGCCGTTAAAAACCATTTTTTGAACAATTTTTTCATAGGGTTCTGTTGAAAGGGTTTCCATAGCTCCGTTTCCACTTTTTTCACTTTTCCAGGTGTATGAGGCCCCAACACCCGAAGTGTTTTCAGGAAAACTCATTTTCAGTGTTTCATCTTCTTTCCAACTGCCAAAATGTACCCAGTTTTTATAATCGTTCAAAAAATTAAAAATCACTTCCGGAGGTGCTTCAATCTTATGCGATTCTGAAACTTCAAAACTTCCATCTTTGGTTGCAAAAAACAACAGTGCTGCTGATGCTACTATTAGAAGTAAAAAAAGTAAATACTTTAGAAATTTCATTTTTTTTTAACTGTTGATTAGTTTCGGAAAAATTTGATAACAAAAAGCAAAAGGATAAAAACAATTAAGCCTACAAGAATCCAAGAGGAGCCTTTGTAGTGCTTTTTGTGTAACACCTTGTCTTTTCTGTAGCTATAAACCATAAGTGCCGTAAAAGCTATTACGAACAAAATGGTGACAATCCACTGGCCTTGTGTAAACATATTTTCTTTAGATTTACGAAAGTAAAAATACAACCAATATTTATATTATGAAGCGAAAAATAGAAGCAGTTACCGAATTTCATAAAGCATTCGGTTTGGGAATTAAAGATAAGCCCACAGCAGATTTGGGTGAAGCCAAAAATTTATTGCGTTATAAATTAATGCGCGAAGAAAATGAAGAATACCTCGAAGCCGCTAACAATAACGATTTGCTGGAGGTTGCCGATGCTTTGGGAGATATGCTTTACATACTTTGCGGGACTATTATTGAGCACGGTATGCAAGACGTGATAGAAGCTGTTTTTGAAGAAATACAATCCAGCAATATGAGCAAACTGGGTGCAGACGGCAAACCCATCTATCGCGAAGACGGTAAAGTATTGAAAGGGCCTAACTATTTCACACCCAATTTTGAAAAAATATTAGGAAAACACGGCGGTTAAACTTTCATTCGCCAGCCAAACGGGTCAGAATCAATATTGTATTGAATGTCCAGCAAGAACTTTTTCATTTTCTTGGCATAGGAATCTTCCATTTCCGGTAAATCAAAATATTCTTCCTTATATCCAAAACCGGATACCGGACTGATTACAGCGGCTGTTCCTGCACCAAAAATTTCTTTCAGAGAATTGTTTTTGGCTGCTTCCAGAAGTTCGGTAACAGTTATTTTTCGTACCTCCACAGGAATGCCCTGATGCTCTGCCAGTGCAATAATGCTTTTACGGGTCACCCCGTCTAAAATACGGTCGCTGGTGGGAGCTGTTATCAAGGTGTTGTTAATTCTGAAAAATACGTTCATAGTGCCGGCTTCTTCCAGGTATTCGTGCGAGCAATCGTCTGTCCAGATGATTTGATCATAACCACTTTCTTTTGCGAGGTTAGTGGGGTAGAACTGGGCACCATAGTTTCCTGCGGCTTTGGCGGCACCCACGCCACCATTGGCAGCACGGCTGTATTTTTCGGCCACGAGCACTTTCACATTTCCGGAGTAATAGGCCTTTACAGGACATAGCAAAATCATAAACTTATACCTGTTTGACGGGCTTGCAGAAACACCCACCTGATCACCAATGATAAAAGGGCGGATGTAGAGTGAATTGCCATACCCTTTAGGTACCCAATTTCTATCCAAATTTACAAGCTCCAGCAGGCCGTTCATAAAAATCTCTTTAGGAACTTCAGGAATGGCAAGTCTTACAGATGATTTGTTAAAACGATTGTAGTTTTCTTCCGGTCTGAACAACCAGATTGCTTCACTTTCATCACGATAGGCTTTCATTCCTTCAAAAATAGCCTGTCCGTAATGAAATACTTTAGCGCCGGGAGATATTGTAATTGGACCATAGGGCTCAATTACCGGGTTTTGCCATTTTCCGTCCACATAATCACAAACCAGCATATGGTCTGTAAAAACATTTCCAAAAGTTAAATTTTCAAAATCTACTTCATTAATTCGAGAACTTGTGGCTTTCTTTATTTCGAGGGGGAAGTTGGTTTGTTTTTGCATTATGTGTTTCATTTTTTTGGCACCACAAAAATAGTTATTTTTTTGTGCTTAGAAAAGGTAAAAGTTTGCTAAAATTGCAGTAAATTTAAAGTTTGAACCCTAATCACATATAATCTTAATAAAAATGAAAAAATTCCTTCTACTTTTAAGTATCTCCTTACTGTTTATTGCTTGTAAAAACAGTTCAGAAAATCAAGAAGTTACTGCTGATGAGTTGGCTGACGAAATTGCCTTTGCCAATTTTGGCGATGTAATTTCTGAAGCAGACGCTTCATCCATTGATCATGCCGCAGCGGTTTTCACTAATATCAAAGTGGGCGATACCATCCCCTTAAAATTTACAGCCAAAGTCAATGAAGTTTGCCAGTCAAAAGGCTGCTGGATGAAACTTGATATGGGCTTTGATGAAATTCATGTCACTTTCAAAGATTATGGTTTTTTTGTGCCTAAAAACATAGCCGGTGAAGAAGTTATTGTTGAAGGGGTGGCCTTTATCAAAGAAATGGGTGTGGACGAGCAACGCCATTATGCCGAAGACGCTAACGCATCAGAAGAGGAAATCGCACAAATTACCGAGCCTAAAAAAACCTTTTCGTTTGAGGCCCGTGGCGTACTTCTAAAAGAATAAAAAATGCGTTTTCTAAGTCTGTTATTGTTGTTGTTCATTTCCTGCGATTCTTCCAAAAAAGAACCCAAACAGGCTGTGGAAAGCAATCAAAAATATGACCTTTATCTGCCTTCAGAAATGGCCGATTACATGAACGCCATTTTTGATATACACGAACAAATGAAAGCGGATATTTTAGCAGGAAAAACCCCCGAAACTTTTCCGGAAGAAATTCTGAAAATTCACACGGCTCACCTGTCAGATTTCAGAGAGCGAACCCCCAACTTTGAAGCCTTTTCACACCTTTTTGTGGAGAGTGTTGCCTTTATTTTTGACGACAACTCAGAAATGCCGGTAAAAGAGCGTTATAACGAGGCAATCAATGTTTGTATTTCCTGCCACCAAAAAGAGTGTACAGGCCCGATACCTCGCATAAAAAAATTGATTATCAACTAGTTTTTGAAACGGGAAATCATCATAACAGCAGACGGCTCGACCACCATCCATCTGGCTGACTGGAATGAAAACTACCATTCAAAACACGGAGCCATACAAGAGGCAAACCATGTTTTTATAAACCACGGTTTGTCTCTTTTTTATGGAAAAAATGAAATTTCCATACTCGAAATCGGGTTTGGAACAGGTTTGAACGCGCTACTTACGTTGCTTTACGCGAAAGAGAAAAAACTAAAAGTCAATTATGAAACCATAGAGGCTTTTCCTGTAATCATTTCTGAAATTCAAAATATCAATTTTCCGGAGCAACTTCAAGTGGAGCGTACACTTTTTGAAAAGCTGCATCAGCTAAGCTGGGAACAAACCCACCCGGTTACTGAATATTTTCATCTGAAAAAGCGAAAGCAGTATTTTGATTCTATTTCAGACAGCAATCGATTTGAACTGATTTATTTTGATGCTTTTGGCCCCCGCGTGCAACCCGAACTTTGGACAGCAGCTATTTTTAAATTGATGCATAAGGCTTTAAAAAAGCAAGGGGTTTTAGTGACCTATTCGGCAAACAGCAATGCCCGAAGAGCACTTTTGTCAGTAGGTTTTCAGGTTGAAAAACTCCCCGGTCCGCCGGGAAAAAGAGAAATGCTGAGAGCTACCAAAGTATAAAAACTGTAAATTCGAAAAAAAAATAGTTATTAATGAAAGCATTGGTTATTTCAGGAGGGGGAAGTAAAGGAGCTTATGCCGGCGGTGTGGCCGAATACTTAATTTCTGTTGAAAAAGCAAACTACGATTTGTTTATAGGCACTTCCACAGGAAGTTTGCTGTTGCCCCATTTGGCTTTGGGTAAAATTGATAAATTGCGGGAAATCTACACCAATGTCAATCCCGCAGATATATTTAATATCAACCCTTTTATCATCAAAAAGAAAGGAAACAGAGAATATGTAACCATCAAACACTGGAACGTTCTCTGGCAGTTGATGCGCAACAAACGAACCTTTGGCGAAAGCAAAAACCTGAGAAAGCACATAGCCAAAAACTTTACCATACAAGAGTTTCTCACCCTTAAAAACAGCCAAAAAGAAATTGTGGTTACGGTTTCCAACCTTACCAAAAACGAGATTGAATACAAATCTATAAAAGACTGCAGTTATAGTGATTTTTGCGATTGGATTTGGATTTCGTCCAACTACATTCCGTTTATGTCTTTGGTAAACAAAAACGGATGTGACTATGCCGATGGAGGTTTTGGTGCGGTATCACCCATTCGTCAGGCCATTAAAATGGGAGCTAAAGAAGTGGATGTCATCATTCTGGAAGCCGAAAATATGGAACATCAAAAAGTGCTGGGCAAAAACCCGTTTTCATTGATGGTGGATATGTTTGGGTTTATCATCGACCAAATTGAGTTTCACAACATTGCCGAAGGAAAACTGGCGGCACTGGCCAAAGATGTCAAACTAAACCTGTTTTACACCCCCACCAAACTCACAGAAAACGCCCTGATTTTTGACAAAAACCTGATGAAAAACTGGTGGAAACGAGGTTATGAAGTCACTGCAAACCGCGTGGCCTCCAGTAAGGTGGATTATATTCCTTAGGTTAAATAAATTAACCTACAAATTCTGCGCAACAAACTCCCGGCAGTAGCTTTTGATTTGCTGTCTTACTTGCCTGAACTGTTCCATAATTTCTTCTTCTGTTCCTGTGGCTTTAGCCGGGTCGGGAAAGTTGTAATGAAACTTTTGTGCGGAAGTTGGGAAGAATGGACAGCGTTCTTTGGCATTGTCACACACCGTTATCACAAAATCAAAATTGATGTGGCGGTATTCATCGATGTTGTTTGAAGTGTGGTGTGAAATATCTATGCCGTCTTCCTGCATAGTTGCAATGGCTCTTGGGTTTACGCCGTGGGTTTCAACACCGGCACTGTAAATGGTTGCCTTTTCACCGGCAAAATGTCTTAAATAGCCTTCGGCCAGCTGACTTCTGCAACTGTTGCCTGTACAGAGTACTAAAATTTTCTTTTTCATATTGTGTTTAATATTTCCATTTATTTGCCAGGGCTACTAATGAGAGCATCACCGGAACTTCAATTAAGACCCCTACTACAGTTGCTAAAGTAGCACCGGAGTTAAGCCCAAATAGCGATATGGCAATTGCCACCGATAGTTCAAAAAAGTTACTGGAGCCAATCATTGCGGCCGGGGCACAAATGGAATGTTTCAGTTTTATATATCTTCCAATAAACCAGGCTAAAAAGAAAATGAAATAGGTTTGAATGGTTAATGGAACTGCAATTAACAATATATCAAATGGCTTTTCGATAATTTTATTTCCTTGAAAAGCAAAAAGCAATACCAACGTAACTAGCAGCGCAATTATTGAAATGGGTTTTAGCCTTGGTATAAAACGCTGTTTAAACCAATCTTCCCCTTTATACCTTACGAGAAATTTATGGCTTAAATAGCCGGCTGTTAAAGGTATAACAACAAAGATTACTACTGACGAAACCAATACATCATAAGGAATCACAATATTGGTAATGCCCAGTAAAAAAGTTACAATGGGGATAAAAGCAACCAGCAATATCAAATCATTGACCGATACTTGCACAAGTGTAAAGTTTGCATCGCCTTTTGTGAGGTAAGACCATACAAATACCATGGCCGTACAAGGGGCTGCACCCAGCAAAATAGCTCCGGCAATATATTGCTCGGCCATTTCAGGTTCTAAATAGGCGGCAAAAATTTTATCAAAAAATATCCAGGCAAAAAATGCCATGGTAAAAGGTTTTATCAACCAGTTGATACCAACTGTTAACCCCAGGCCTTTCCAGTTTTTGGAAACATTTTTTAATGACGAAAAATCGATTTGAACCATCATTGGGTAAATCATCAACCAGACCAGTATGGCAACGGGTATATTGACACTTGCAATTTCCCAATTGCTGATAAACTGAATACTGTCGCCCGCAACGTTGCTGATAATCACCCCGGCTACTATACAAAGAATTACCCAAACGGTTAGGTACTTTTCAAATTTTCCCATGGTTTACTTTGTGATTAACAACATCCTGAGTTTGGGGCGCAGGCAGTATCATTCAGCCGTTGCAATTCTGATAATTTGATTCTTGGTTTTTCTGATTTATTTGGAATACCGCATTGGTCTGAAGCCAGACAGGCTGTGGTTTTGTTTTGCAAAATAAAATGGTTGCCGTCAAATGCCAGTGCATATTTACCGATGGTTTCGGTTTGGTATTCCACTTCAATTTCGGCATCTTCTATGCCTAACTGCCTTTCAGAAAGCTCAATGATTTTTAAAAGCTTGGCGGGTTTCAGGCGGTGTTCATAATCGTCTGCGTTCCATAGCTGAAAGCTTACAGTTTTTTCATTGCGTATAGTACCGCCGCAGTCAATAAAATGTTTTGTGACCATACCTACTTCGGTCACGTGAAAATGCTCGGGAACAAATGTTCCGTTTTCCAATTGAAAAGCCACATTGTTTAATGTTGGCAAAAGTGCTTTGATTTGTGATAGTTTCATGTTATTTTATTTTAACAGCAATCGTTGTTAGTAGTGATTTTAGCAGCAATGTTTGCAAAATAGGTTTGCAGTTGGTCAATGGCCGTTTTGTCGATGCAGTAGCAAACGGCGTTGCCCTCAATACTTCCTTGAATCAAACCGGCGTTTTTAAGTTCTTTGAGGTGCTGAGAAACGGTAGGCTGGGCAAGGGGCAGCTCGTTGACAATGTCACCGCAAATGCAGGTATCTACTTTCATCAAATATTCAATAATGGCCACTCTTGCCGGGTGTCCAAAAGCTTTTGCCAATACAGCTATGGTATTTTGTTTTTCGGTAAACAGGTCTGTTTTTGTAGCTCCCATATTTCAATATAATTTTAATATTGCAATATTACGATAAAAGAATTATGCAAGCAAATAAAATTATGGTTTTTGTATAATTTAAAAATGTAAAAAGAAGGGGAGTTTACAACAAACCGCTGTTGTAGAAAGTTTTAATTATTCATCTAGTCTGTTTATCAAGTCCATTCGTTCATGCAAAATTCGTATAATTTCAACTTCATGTTCGTTAATAATCTGATAGAAGATAATGTGTTTACCTGTTCTTAATCCAAGCAAATTTCTCTTAATTCCTTCATATTCTTTCCCAAGATCAGGGTTATGACCTATTTGCAAACAGGCAAATTCCAAAGTTGCATAATACTTATCAGCCTGTCTTTCTGACCATTCTTCATAAGTATAATTCCAAATATCATTTAAGTCTTCAATAGCTTCTTGTCGCAGAATAACTTTAGCCATTTTTTGCTTTTTCTTGTTTAAGCTTTTTCAAATTTGCTTTGAAGTCAAAATTCTCAACTCTTGGGCTGTCTAATCCTTTTTGGATGGCTGCTTTCAAAGCAATTGCCTTATTTTCTTCGTCTTCTAAAAGTCGAAGTCCGGCACGAACAACTTCGCTTACATTTTTGTAGCGTCCTGTGGATACCTGACTACTTACAAACTGGTCAAAATAGTTTCCAAGTGATATGGATGTATTTTTCATTTGTATAAATTTTCCACTAAGTTACCAAAAATTGGTAAAAAAGCAAATTTATAGAATTGTAAAGTTTAAGATAGATTATGTTGGTATTGTTGGAAAATCATTTTTTATTGTATAATCATATTAAATTCGGCACAGGCGGAATAAGAGAATTGGGTTTTAGGTGGTGTTATAAAATGTTATTTTAAATTTTCTGCTATATATTGCTTAATCAGTTTTTTGTCATTTTCATTTCTTAAAATAAGCAGCTCATTGTTTTTGTGAGTCCGATAATTCATTAAGAATTTTGTTTTTCCACTACGAGTCAATGCCAGGAATTCAAATCGGTTTGGGTCAAAATTTTCAGATATCAGCTCCGTTTTTTGAGTTCGTTCGAATAGTTTTTTCAGGCGAATTATTTTTCTGCTTTTTTCGTCAATGGTTAGTTCAGAGTAGTAAAACGAAGAAGCAAATCTGTATAGAGTGTATCCGATCAATGTTAAAATTGCAATATAAAGCCCAATTCCTATTCCAAAAGTCAAAATCAAGAATGTAAATGAAGCAGAATTAAAAACTACAAGTTCCTTCAAATTAAATGGTATTTGGTCACTCAGGGTGTGAATGTGCCCATTTTTGGAAATTCTAAAATAGTTTTCATTGTTATTCATGATTGTTTTCAAAACATTTTGTTGAAGATTAGTTGTATTTTTTAAGCAATTAATTTAGCAAATGTATACTGAGTAGAATATTTGTAAGGACTTTTAAAAATAGACCAGTACAAGCAATTACTTAAAGAAATGTTAGCAGCTGTTCTTTTTTAGTCGTAGTGAAACCTACATTTTGCAATCAATATTTCTCCTTCTCTATATTGGTAAATCAGTCTATGCTCACTATCGATTCTTCTTGACCAAAACCCGGCATATTTATGTTTGAGTGGTTCCGGCTTTCCAATTCCGTCAAATGGGTTTCTTGCAATATCTTTTAATAGTTCGTTTATTTTTTTTAGTTTTTTCTTATCCGTTTTCTGCCAGTAAAGGTAGTCTTCCCAAGATTCGTCGACAAATATGTATTTCATTTTAGTCTTCTATTAAATCTCTTGCAGATGACTCTCCTTTTTTTAGTTTGTCAATGGCAGAATCCAAGCGCAATTCGTTTTTTCGGGAAGATAACTCGTGATTTGTCGCCATTAGAGAATTGTACTCTTCCAGTGACATAATAACAATTCCGGAATCTTTCCCTCGATTAATTATTAAGGTTTCAAAGTTTTTTATAACTCTGTCCAGATATGTTTTTATGTCTTTTCTAAAGTCAGAAACCGTTGTGATTTGCATAATACAGTGTATAATAAAGTACAAATATATGTACAAAATATGAGGTTTGCAATTTTTATGTATTACTTGTAATATGTTGATTTACGCAATATACCCACTTTTTTTAATTTATAAGTCGGCAGTTATTAACAGATATTCAAAGACTTATCCAAAAAAAAAAAACACCCAACCGACACAGGGTGCACGACAAATTTCCATTTAATCGTTTTTCCTTGACTTGTTGACCCCAATCCAAAAAGGGTGCAAGTCAAGGAAAATCAGGCTCCCTTTAGGGGAAAGGGTAAAACTGATTTTCCGACTTTATTATAAAGAACGGAAATTTGTCTTACACCCAACCGGCACATACTGCCCATTGGGTAATAGATAGAGAATAATTTTCATCGGGTGAGTGGCAGCTATATCATCTCTGAAACTTCTTGTTTTAAATACACCAGGGCTTTTTGAGAGGGCGTGGTTTCATCCATAAAGTGTTGGATAATGGTCTCCCGCAGCTTGGCAGCCGAATCTACTTTTTCGTTCATCGCTGTTTTTCTGATGGTTTGAATGGTAGCGTTTTTGGCAGCTTTAATCATATTCCAACAGTCGTCAGTTACATATATTTGCTGGGCAATGTTGTGCTCAAACTCCTGCTCGATGCTTTTGGTCAATAATTTTTCATAGTTATCCACATCGTCAGAAAACGGGGCTACTCTCACGAGTAATTTTGTGGGGGCAATGCGTTCCAAAAACAGCGTTAGCCGCTCATAAGCCTGTAGTCTGAGCGGCAGCATATCTTTTTGAGCCGCTTTATGAAGTAGATACCTGCGGCGGCCTTCTTCATTGGACAAATGGCTTTTAAAAAAATGATGGGCAATTACACCCACCACAATGGCCGGTAACAAATAGGCTACATAACTTAAAACAGTACTAAAATCTTGCATAATCAAATTTTGAAAGTCCAAATATAAACAATCTCCAACGAAAGCATTTTGTGTTTACAGTTTATTAAGATTTTAAAGTTGCGGCATGAGTCACTTTTTAAAATTAGAATTGTTAGTAATTTATCCAGTTACAGGCTTAAAATTTTAGCGTGAATGATTATTTTCACATCCTATAAAAATGTTTCCTTTTGCAAAATTACCTCAAACAATTAAACGAAGCTCAGCTGGCTCCCGTCCTTCAAAAAGACGGGCCGATGATTGTGATTGCCGGAGCCGGATCGGGTAAAACACGGGTGCTTACTTACCGCATTGCCCACCTAATGGAGCAGGGGGTAGATGCTTTTAGCATTTTGGCATTGACCTTTACCAACAAAGCTGCCCGCGAAATGAAAAAGCGCATTGCCGAAATTGTGGGCGCCTCTGAAGCAAAAAACCTTTGGATGGGCACTTTTCACTCGGTTTTTGCCAAGTTGTTGCGAAGCGAAGCCGCACGGCTGGGATATCCGTCCAACTTTACCATTTATGACACTCAAGACTCTCAAAGTGTAATAAGAGCCATCATAAAAGACATGCATCTGGATAAAGATGTGTATAAATACAAGCAGATTTATTCGCGTATTTCTTCCTGTAAAAACAGCCTAATTACCGTAAAGGCCTATTTCAACAATCCCGAACTCATAGAAGCCGATGCCATGGCAAAAATCCCCCGTTTTGGTGATATTTATAAGGCCTATGTGGAAAGATGTTTTAAAGCCGGTGCCATGGATTTTGACGATTTGTTGTTAAAAACCAACGAACTCCTCACGCGTTTTCCGGATGTGTTGGCCAAGTATCAGGACCGTTTCAGGTATATATTGGTAGATGAGTATCAAGATACCAACCACAGCCAGTATTTGATTGTGCGCGCCTTGTCAGACCGTTTTCAGAATATATGTGTAGTGGGCGATGATGCCCAGAGTATTTATGCTTTTCGCGGAGCAAACATCAGCAACATTCTCAATTTTCAACGGGATTATGACGATGTGAAAGTCTATCGGCTGGAGCAAAATTATCGCTCTACCAAAAACATCGTGGAAGCGGCTAATTCCATTATCGAAAAAAACAAAACCCGCCTCGACAAAGTGGTTTGGACAGACAATGAACCGGGAGGCAAAATAGTGGTCAACCGCACCATGACCGATGGTGATGAAGGGCGTTTTGTGGCGAGTTCCATTTTTGAAAACAAAATGAACGGGCAACTCAAAAACGGCGATTTTGCTATTCTCTACAGAACCAATGCACAGTCGCGGGCGTTTGAAGATGCGCTTAGAAAAAAAGACATTCCCTACAGGATTTATGGCGGCTTGAGTTTTTATCAGCGAAAGGAAATAAAAGATGTAATTTCTTATCTGCGGTTGGTGCTAAACCCCAAAGATGAAGAAGCACTCAAGCGGGTCATCAATTATCCGGCACGCGGCATAGGCGATACCACCATCGAAAAACTGGTGGTAGCGGCCAATCACTACAAACGTTCTGTTTTTGAAGTGATGGACAACATCGATAAAGTAGATTTAAAAATCAACAGCGGAACCAAAACCAAATTACAGGATTTTGTAACCATGGTTAAGAGCTTTCAGGTGTTGAATCAAAGTTACAATGCTTTTGAAATTACTGAGCATGTGGTCAAAAAAACCGGTATGATTCAGGAACTGAAAAAAGACGGTACACCTGAAGGCATTGCTCGCATTGAGAATATTGAAGAGTTGCTCAACGGTTTAAGAGATTTTGTGGAAGAACAAAAAGAACTGGCAGAAACCAGCGGCTCTTTAGCTGAATTTTTGGAAGATGTAGCGTTAGCCACAGACCTTGACAACGAAAAAGGCGATGACGACCGGGTGGCATTGATGACCATCCACCTGGCCAAAGGATTGGAGTTTCCCTATGTGTATATTGTGGGGATGGAAGAAGACCTTTTCCCGAGTGCAATGAGTATGAACACCCGGGAAGAACTGGAGGAAGAACGCCGCCTGTTTTATGTGGCACTCACCCGTGCTGAAAAGCAAGCTTTTCTTACCTATACCCAAACGCGCTACCGCTGGGGAAAACTGGTAGATGCCGAGCCCAGCAGGTTTATTGAAGAAATTGACGAGGACTATCTGGAATATTTAACCCCCATTACCGAAAACAAATACAAACCCTTGATAGATGCCGATATTTTTGGCGAAATTGATAAAAGCAAATTACGCCTCAGAAAACCCGCTAACGGTACACCACCCAAAGGCCCCACGGAGGCACAACTTCAAAAATTACGAAAATTAAAGCCGGCAAATAGCACTTCAGGAAATCTAAGTTCAGAAATGGAAAACTTATCGGAAGGTATGATGGTTGAGCATATGAAATTTGGAAAAGGAAAAGTAATCAGTCTGGAAGGAGCCGGTGCCGACAAAAAAGCTGAAATTGATTTTGAAAACGGTGGGTTAAAGAAATTGATATTACGTTTTGCTAAACTCAACATACTGAACAACTAAAAACCACTTATATGTCAGTAACCAACATCATAATTATGCTGCTTTCCATATTCAGCATACTATTGCTCACGCTCTTGTTTTTCATACCGGTTGATTCAGAAATTTATAAACTTATTGGTTATTTTGATTTTATGCTGTGTATGATTTTTTTAGTTGATTTTTTAAATCAATTGTATAGAGCAGAAAATAAGTGGAAATATTTTTATACAGTGGGTTGGTTGGATTTAATTTCTTCCTTACCTATGGTTTCAGAGTTCAGGTTTGTAAGGATATTCAGGATATTCAGAATTTTTAGAATCATCAAATCCATCAAACTGCTTGTTGCTTTTATTTTAAATAACAGGGCAGCGTCACTCTATGGTTTTGTGGTGTTTACCGCTTTTACCACCTTAGTTCTCACTACAACCGCAGTACTTTATTTTGAAAAAGATGTGGGCAACATTCAAACAGCCGAAGATGCACTTTGGTGGAGTTTTATTACCATAACAACAGTAGGTTATGGCGATTTTTATCCGGTAACCAATATCGGAAAAAGCATCACTTTTGTTCTGATTGTTTGTGGTATTGCTTCTTTTGGAACAGCTATTTCGTGGATAAACCGTTTTGCCGGCAGCTATAAAAACCGATAAAAATTCCTTAATTTTTCAATACTGATTTTTATTACTAATTGAATACCTTTATTTTTAAAGGGTTAAATAAATATTTTAAACTATGGCCAAGCTTATTAAAATTTATGATGAAAACCCCAATGAAAAGCAAATCAATGAAGTAGTTAAAGTGTTACGAGAAGGCGGATTGGTTATCTATCCCACAGATACAGTTTATAGTTTGGGCTGTTCCATAAAGAGCAATAGAGCTATTGAAAAAGTGGCTCAAATCAAAGGTGTGAAAGTGGAAAAAGCTAATTTTTCTTTTGTTTGTGAAAGCCTCAGTAACCTTTCTGATTATGTGAAACAAATCGATACCAGCACATTTAAGATGTTGAAACGTGCATTGCCCGGACCTTATACTTTTATTTTAGAGGGAAACAATAATTTGCCTGCTATTTTTAAAAATAAGAAAACGGTTGGTATTCGTGTACCTGACAACTCAATTGCAAGAGCAATAGTGAGAGAATTGGGCAATCCCATTATTTCGACTTCCATACTCGACGAAGACGAAGTAATAGAATATACCACCGATCCGGAGTTGATTTTTGAAAAATGGCAGAATCTTGTAGATATAGTGATAGATGGTGGTTATGGAGGGAACGTTGCCTCCACGGTAATCGATTTAACTCAAGGTGAACCTTTAGTGGTCAGGGAAGGAAAAGGAGCTTTGGAGATATAAAAAAAGTCCGGCAATTGCCGGACTTTTCTTTGTTTTTTGAGAAAAACTTAGTTGATAGCAGGGTCTTTCAATCCTTCTTCAATCATACTGTAGAATTGCTCCAATTTAGGCAATACAACAATACGGGTTCTTCTGTTTCTGGCTTTTCCTTCAGACGTGGCATTGCTGGCAACAGGAATATACTCACCTCTACCACCGGCAGTCATTCTGGTTGGGTCAACACCAAAATCTCTTTGAAGTGTTCTAACAACAGCAGTTGCTCTAAGTACACTCAAATCCCAGTTGTCCTGAATTCCGGGTCTGCTGATTGGCACATTGTCGGTGTGGCCTTCAACCAAGAACTCAAAGTCAGGCTGGTTTTTCACTACCTGAGCAACTTTTCCTAATACTTCTCTTGCTCTGCTGGTTAAGTTGTAACTTCCGCTGGCAAACAAAAGCTTGTCAGAGATGTTTACGAAAACCACTCCTTTCTCAACACTGATTTCAATATCGGTGTCATCCAGGTTGCCAATAGCACCTTTCAAGCTTTGTACAAGCGCTAAATTAACTGAATCTCTGCGGGTTACCGCGTCTTGTAATTTTCTGATGGTTAGTTCTTTTTCCTGAAGGCTCTGTAATGATTTTTGTAAATTTTCAGCTCCTTTTTTAGAAAGTTCAGTAAAATCTCCAATACTTCTAATTAAATCACGGTTGGTTTCATTCAGATAAGCCACTTGGCTTTCCAATGAGTTTGCTCTGGCTTGTAATGCTGCTCTTTCTTCCAGACAAACATTCAGTTTAACAGTTGTAGAGTTTAACAAATCTTGACAATTTTTGTACTGCTCCTCAAGTTCAGCATACTTTTTTTGAGAAACGCACGACGAAAAAAGAAGTGCCACAACACTTCCGAAAACGATTATTTTCTTCATAATTTTTGGTTTTTTTTAAATAGTTAAATTGACACTCAAATTTATCAATTTTTAGGCCAATTTTATAATACTTAACAGTTTTTTATATAGTTTTCTTTAAAGCCTGTTAAATAGCTTTATTTTTTTTATGAAATATGCAACAACTATTGATTTTGTGTTGAAATAATTGGGCTTTTTTAACAACTTCCCTCTTTTTTTAGTGGTTTTACTAAAATTAAAATAAAGTGAAAAATGCGATTTTATCACTGCAATAAAGTGTTGAACCTTAAAAGTCATCAAAAAATGGATCCCGGCAATACCATCCAGTACCAACCGAAGGAAAACAGTAGTGAATAATTCACTTTTTGGAAGGTTTTTTTGAAGATTGAAAAGCGAGTTTCTGAAATTTAAAAACGTTTTTTTGGCACTTAAACTATCAAGCGTTGCACCACCCAAATGATACACTTTAGAAGCTCCCACACAAAAAACTTTTAAATCACGGTTAAAAAAACGCCAACACAAATCAATTTCTTCCTGATGGGCAAAATAGTCTTCATCAAAACCGCCGGCCTCCCAATAATAATTGCTTCTCACAAACAGACAAGCGCCACTTGCCCAAAAAATCTCTGAAACAGCGTCATATTGCCCTTCGTCTTTTTCAAGGTGGTTAAATATGCGGCCACGGCAGTAAGGATACCCATACTTATCTATAAAACCCCCGGCAGCTCCGGCATATTCAAAATAGTCTTTATTTTTATAGTCAAGTATTTTGGGCTGGGCAGCCGCCAACAATTCATTATTTTTAAACTCATTTATAACCGGGTTCAACCAGTTCTCAGTCACTTCTACATCAGAGTTTAGCAGCACATACACATCGGCTTCTATCTGTTTTAACCCTTCATTATAACCGCCTGCATAGCCTTTGTTTTCAGAATTTTGAACAATGTTGACTTCGGGAAAGTTTTGTTTTAAATAACTCACTGAATCATCGGTTGATGCGTTGTCAACAACATAAATTTCAGCTTCGTCTTTAGAATGTAAAACAACGCTTGGCAGAAATTCTTCCAAAAGTTTTCTCCCGTTCCAATTGAGTATGACTACTGCAGTTTTCAAGGGTATAAAGGTAATTCTTTTAGAAAAACATAGGCTTGTTTTTCATAATCCATTTGGCAATAATAATGTTGCAAACCATTGGTGACCATTAAATAGCTGGCTTTTAAACTTAAATTATAACGCGCAATCTGGTCAAACGTTTCCTGAGTGATTTCCACTTGAGGTGCTTTGCATTCAACTATAATATGTATGCTTCCGTCAGGATTAAAAACCACCAGGTCATACCTTTTTTTCATTTCGTTTAAAACGAGCACCTTTTCGACATTGATTAAACTTTTGGGATAGTTTTTTTCAACGGCTAAAAATTGAATGACGTGCTGTCTTACCCATTCTTCGGGAGTGAGAATGATAAACTTTTTACGTATGGGGTCAAAAATAGAAATTTTATTTTCGCTACTTTTGAAACGAAAGCCGTATGCCGGAAAATGAAGCTGCTGCATTTCACAAAAATGAACATTTTTTTTTAATGGAAGAAGTAAAACGTATTGCAAACGATATAAAATCCGGAAAAATAAAACCACTCTATCTGCTTACCGGCGAAGAGCCCTTTTACATTGATTTTCTTTCTGATTTTATCGAAAAAAACATCCTTACCGAAGATGAAAAGGCTTTTAACCAACTAGTGCTTTATGGTCGTGACGTTACTGTTGAAGATATTGTGAGCCACGCCAAACGTTACCCCATGATGGCCGAAAGACAGGTTATTATTGTAAAAGAAGCACAAGATCTTTCCAGAAACATTGAAGATTTAACCCCTTATTGCGAAAACCCGCAACCCACAACGGTTTTGGTGCTTTGTTATAAATACAAAAACCTCGATAAACGAAAAAAACTTTACAAAACCCTGAAATCCAAGGGTGTTATACTCGATGAGAAAAAGCTGTATGAAGACAAAGTAGCGGGATGGATTACCACAGTACTCGCTTCCAAAAACTATAAAATTGAGCCCAAAGCGGCTCAAATGCTGGTGGAGTTTTTGGGCAACGACCTCAGTAAGGTGTATAACGAGCTTAATAAACTCACTCAAATTATCAAGCCTGAGCAAACCATCACCCCACAACTGGTAGAAGAAAACATCGGTATCAGTAAAGACTACAATAATTTTGAACTGCAAAACGCCCTGGGCACCAAAAACATTCAAAAGGCTTTCAGGATTATCAACTATTTTGCGCAAAATCCCAAAGACAATCCACTGGTGGTAACGGTGGCTTTACTGTATTCGTTTTTTTCCAAAGTAATGAAATACCACGCTTTGGTCAATAAAAACACTGCGGCAAAAGAGTTGGGGATTAATCCGTTTTTTGTGAAAGACTACCAGCAGGCAGCTTCCAATTATCCCATGAAAAAAGTGAGTGCTATTTTAGCCAAACTGCGGGATGTGGATATGAAAAGCAAAGGCGTGGGAGCGGCCAACTTAAATCAAGGTGATTTACTGAAAGAATTACTGGTGGAGGTGTTTAGCTAAAAGTTTTATAGAATCTTTATTTTATTGCTTTTATCTTTGATAAAAAATAAATGCTGGGATTAATCCAAACATTAAAAGAAAAAAAACATTTGCAATATCTCCTTAGTTTTGGGTTGATTTTGTTAATTTCCTTTACCAGTTTTCTTTTAGGTACTTTGGCAGATTACCGCGTAGTTGCTTTAATTTTATTACTGGCGGTATCTGTTATTGCCATGCTCTTTGATATTAAAACCGTTTTACTCACGGCTATATTTAGTGCATTACTCTGGAATTTCTTTTTCATTCCACCCATTTATACTTTTACAATTGGTACACCCGAAGATGTCTTGCTATTTTTAATGTATTTTGTGATAGCTTCACTTAATGCGGTATTAACCTCTAAAATCAGAAAATTAGAATCGAAAACTAGGGATAAAGAAGAAAAAGAAAAAACAATCAAGCTTTATAATACGTTACTCAACTCATTGAGTCACGAACTCAAAACCCCAATTTCGACAATCATTGGTGCTGTAGATACCTTGAGAGATAAAAATATCAAGCTTTCAATTGATTCAGAAACAGAACTATTGCAAGAAATTGATTTTGCCAGTATGAGGCTCAATAGGCAAGTAGAAAATTTGTTGAGTATGAGTAGATTAGAGTCTGGTTTTATACAGTTGCAACTGGATTGGACAGATATGAATGAAATGGTCAACACTATTATTCAGACCAACGTTTCAGACTTTAGCAATCATGAAATTCAAGTTAAAATAGATGAAAATATCCCCTTGTTTAAAATTGACAGATTTTTAATTGAACAGGTGATTTATAATTTATTACACAATGCAGTGCAGTATACACCAAAATTCTCGAAAATAATTTTGACCATAAAAGACAATAATGGTCTTCTTTTGGAAATTTCTGATAATGGGCCCGGATTTCCCACCGGAAAATTTGACGTGGTATTTGAAAAATTTTATCGTTTGCCTCAATCAGCAACCGGAGGTACCGGACTTGGTTTGTCAATTGTAAAAGGTATAATTGAAGCTCACCATGGAACTGTAAAACTTGAAAATCTGCCCAAAAAAGGAGCAAAGTTTACCATTCACATACCCGTAGAAACCACCATTTTTAATGCAGAAGAAAATGTCAGTTAAAGCCGAAATATTAATTGTGGATGATGAACCTCAAATCAGGAAACTGCTTCAGATTAATTTGGAGGCAAATAACTATAAAGTTATTCAGGCCATCAATGCAAAAGAAGGGTTGTTGTTTGCGGCAAATCACCCACCAGATTTGATTTTATTGGATATTGGCCTTCCAGATAAAAGCGGTCATGAAGTTTTAAAAGAACTTAGAGAATGGTATAATAAATCCATCATCATTTTATCTGTAATCAATAATGAAAAAGATATCATTCAAGCACTTGATAATGGTGCAACAGATTATTTAACGAAGCCTTTTAGAACCGGAGAATTACTTGCAAGAATAAGGGCAAGTATCAAAAGAACCCAAAATACTGAAGTTGTATCAATTATTGAAGTTGGCGATATTGTTATTGATCTGGTTTCACGTTTAGTGAAAAGAAAAAATGAAGTCGTAAAGCTAACATCAACAGAATATAGTTTAATTGCACTGATGGCTAAAAACGAAGGGATGGTTTTGACACATCAGTTCTTATTAAAGGAAGTGTGGGGAGTTGCATATCAAACAGAGACCCAGTATTTAAGGGTGTTTGTAGCACAATTGAGAAAAAAATTAGAGGAAAACCCAAACAATCCAAAACACATAATTACAGAAAGTGGCATTGGCTACAGGCTTTGTTGATTTTTATAAAAAATTTATGTTTTTACTAATCATGTTTACAATTTCATTACTGATGTAGGTTTAATTTTGAATTAAACTATCAGTAGTGGCAAATCAAGAAAAAAATAAGGATAAATCTATTGGCAACAACAAACCACTTAACAAAGAAAGAGTACTAAAATGGGTATTTATTACTTTTCTTATTTTTGTTGTTTTGCTTCTTGTGCTCTATGATTTATCCTGTTAATTTTTTTCAAATTTAAAAATGCAATATTCAAAACTGAAAAATTATTTGCCGCTTGTTTCTTTGTGTGCTTTTGTTTTAACCATAGCAGCATTTGGGTTTCAATTTACTGTATCCAATCTATTTTTGGCAATCATAAGTTTCCCATTGTTTATAATTGCAATTGTTGGGTTGTTTGTCCATAACTTTTTTGGCAAATCAAATAAGAAAATCAGCGTTCTTATTGTTGACCTGTGTTGTTTTCTGGTATATGGGTTTGTTTTGTTTTTATGCATTGCTGTATTTACCGGATATGAGGGTGAATTGATTTTTCATGAATACTTTAAAGGGATTGTTACAATAGCTGTTTTTTTGTTTTTTGTAAGGGAATCTTCAGAATTTAAAATAAAATTAAAGAAAAAAACCATCAATCCTGCCCAACTTTTTGTTATTAGTTTTCTTGCTATCATAGTAATAGGGACCATTTTGTTATTATTACCCAATGCTACCAATGAAAAACTATCGTTTGTTGATGCCCTGTTTACGTCAACAAGTGCTGTTTGCGTTACCGGGCTCATTGTGGTCGATACAGGCTCTTATTTTACGGTTTTTGGACAAAGTGTAATTATGATACTTATTCAATTAGGCGGAATAGGAATCATGACCTTTGCCAGCTATTTCAGTTATTTTTTTCGTGGAGGTGCAACTTATGAAAATCAATTGCTTCTTAAAGATATGACCAATGCACAAAAAATAGGCGAAGTTTTTAAAACCTTTAAGAAAATAATTTTAATCACATTTTTAATAGAAACCATCGGCGCAGTACTGATTTACTTTTCTATAAATAACCTTGGAGCATACACATTTTCTGAAAAATTGTTTTTTAGTGTTTTTCATGCCATTTCAGGGTTTTGTAATGCGGGTTTTTCAACGCTTCCTGATAGTTTATATACCGAAACTTTCAGATTTAATTACCCACTTCACTTGATTATTGCGTTTCTTTTTATTGTTGGGGGTCTTGGCTTTCCAATTGTTTTTAATTTAGTAAAATATTTAAAGTACCTGTTTATCAATTGGTTTTTAAAAATATTTGCTATTTCTAAAACAAAACATATTCCTTGGGTTTTAAATATAAATTCAAGGATAGTACTTCTTACGTCCTTGATTCTTACAATTTTTGGAACGGTACTGTTTTATATTATTGAATTTAATAATACCCTCTCAGAGCATTCCGGGATTGGTAAATTAACCACAGCTTTTTTTGGGGCGGTTACAACTCGAACGGCCGGGTTTAACTCTGTTGACACATCGGCTTTAAGCTTTTCTACAATTATGATTGTATTTTTGTTGATGTGGATAGGGGCATCTCCCGGTTCAACGGGCGGTGGTATAAAAACCAGTACTTTTGCTATCGCAACCTTGAATTTTATGAGTTTGGCAAGAGGAAAGGAGAGAATTGAAATCTTCAGAAGGGAAATTTCAGAAACTTCGGTGAGAAGAGCCTTCGCAATTATCTCGCTTTCCCTTTTAGTTATTGGATTGAGCGTTTTCTTAATTGCAACTTTTGACCCAGAAAAAGATTTGTTAACTATAGCTTTTGAAAGTTTTTCAGCATATAGTACAGTGGGGTTGAGTTTAGGAATTACTTCAAGTTTATCAGTCCCCTCAAAAGTTGTAATTATCTTTGTAATGTTTATTGGTAGAGTAAGTATGCTTACCATCCTTATTGCAGTGATGAAAAAAGTAGCTTTTAAAGACTACAGATACCCCAATGAAGATATTTTAATCAATTAATGACAAAAAAATAAACAATGAAATACATAATAATTGGTTTGGGAAACTTTGGTGCCTCTTTGGGTGAAAAGTTAACGCAAGCCGGAAATGAAGTTATAGGTGTTGACATAAATATGACAAAAGTTAACGCGTTTAAAGAAAAAATATCCCATACGATTTGTATGGATGCTTCAGATTCTTATACGGTTTCCGGTTTACCACTAAAAGATACGGATGTTGTTATTGTGGCAATTGGAGAAGATCAAGGAGCTAACATTATGGCAACAGCAGTTCTCAAAAAACTTAATACCAAACGTCTAATTAGCAGGGCAATTACCCCATTACATGAAACCGTTTTACAAGCAATTGGGGTGGATGAAATAGTACATCCTGAAGAAGAAACCGCAGAAAGATGGGCAAACAAGCTTCATTTGACCAACGCATTTGATTCTTTTGTATTAAATGAAAATTATTGTTTGATTGAAGTGCGTACTCCAAAAATCTATATTGGCAAAACCATCGGAGAAATTAATTTTATTAAAAATCACAACATTCTAGTTCTTTCAACTTTAAGCATTTCAAAAAAACAAGATACCAATGGGCTGGTTCAAAAAGTCACAAAAGTGAACGGTATTGCAGATGCAAATATCCGCCTAAAAGAAGAGGATTATCTTTTAGTTTATGGGCAAAATGATGATATTAAAGATTTTTTAAAACTGGAGTAATTGATTCAAAACAGTTACTTTTGCTCTCGTATTTTTTTGTTATATATGTCAAAAACCAAAGCCTGGCTACAAGCCGCCCGATTGCGCACGCTTCCCTTATCATTTTCAGGAATAATTGTGGGTTCTGCAATGGCTTTTAAAGCCGGATATTTTGAAACCTGCATTTTTATACTTGCCTTGCTCACCACTTTAGGCTTTCAGGTGCTGTCAAATTTTGCCAATGACTATGGTGATGGGGTTAAAGGGACAGATAACGAAAACCGCATAGGCCCCAAACGGGCTCTTCAAAGTGGACTGCTCACCGCCGGCGAACTCAAAAAAGGGATGATGCTCACGGCTTTTCTTACCTTGATAGTTGCCGTATTTTTAATTTATATTGCTTTTGGCACTGAAAATACCGTTTATTTTGCCCTGTTTTTCTTGTTTGGAATTGCTTCCATTATAGCCGCCATAAAATATACTGTTGGGAAGTCAGCTTATGGCTACAAAGCTATGGGCGATTTGTTTGTGTTTTTGTTTTTTGGATTGCTCTCTGTGGTGGGCAGCTATTTTTTATACCATCAACAGCTGTCATTGGCATTGTTTTTACCTGCCATCACCATTGGGTTATTAAGTGTAGCTGTGCTGAACCTGAACAATATGCGCGACAGGGCTGCCGATAAGGAAGTTCAAAAAATTACGGTTCCGGTGCTGTTGGGTGAAAAAAACGCTAAAAAATACCATGCTTTTTTACTTTTAACAGCCTATACCACAGCATTTTTATATTTCTATTTTTTCGCAGAAAGCTGGTGGCAATACATTCCATTGGTTGTTTTTTTACCTTTACTGAAACACTATGCTTTTGTGATTACCCACAAAAACCCGGCAGCCCTTGACCCTGAGTTAAAAAAGGTAGCACTCAGCACGTTCTTTTTTAGTGTATTGTTTTTTGTGGTGTTTCTGTTGTAGAAGTGATAATCATAGCGTTTGATTATCTGTTAATTTGTGTGTCTGACTATATCTGATTAGTTTGTAGATAATCTTCGAGAACCCATCCAAAAGAAGTCTATCCTGATAAGTTTCTCAATTTCCTAAATTTCTGTAACTTTAGGTGTTGATATATACGTTATGAAAATCCTTTCAGCACAGCAAATGTATGAAGCCGATAAAGCCACAGAGTCCCGCGAGGGCATTTCCCCGCTTGATTTGATGGAACGGGCTTCAGAGCGGGTGCTGTTTTGGATCGACAACCAATTGAAAGGGGCACAGGTACCCATTCACGTGTTTTGCGGGATTGGAAACAATGGGGGCGACGGTATGGCGCTGACACGCATGCTGATGGATAAAGGATACAAAGTTGAGAGCTATATTGTCAATTACAGCGAGAATAGGTCCAAATGCTTTTTAATCAATTACGGAAGGCTGAAAGACAACTACAAAGTCTGGCCAAAAAAAATCAAGACTGTTGAAGATTTTCCCACCCTTCAGCCCAATGAGCTTGTCGTGGATGCCATTTTTGGTATCGGGCTGAACAGACCCCTTGAAGGTTGGCTTAAAAAGCTTGTTCAGTACATCAACCATTCAAAGACTTTTGTTGTTGCTATCGACGTCCCCAGCGGACTGTTTATCGATGGCCCCACACCCGATTTGGAAGCTGTCATAAAAGCCAATGTAACCCTGACTTTTCAGGCTCCCAAGCTCGTTTTTTATTTACCGCAAACAGGTTTTTTTTCTCAACACACAGAAATTCTTGACATTGGACTTGACCAAAACTACCTTCAAACCACCCCAACCAACGCACATTTAATTTTAAAAAATGAGGCCCGGTTGATGTACAAGCCCCGCGAAAAATTCTCCCACAAAGGCACTTATGGCCATGCGCTGATTGCCGGGGGAAGTTACGGAAAGATGGGTGCCGTCACCCTGGCCTTAAAAGCCTGCCTGAGAGCAGGAGCCGGGAAGGTGACCGCATTTATTCCAAAATGCGGCTATGAAATTATACAAACGGTTGTACCGGAAGCTATGGTACTCACTGACTCCGAAAGTGAAAAAGTAACAACATTTCCCGACACCAAAGAGTTTAATGCCATCGGACTGGGAATCGGAATAGGTACAGACAAGAGTACTGCAGCAGGTTTTGAAACTTTTTTAAAAACAAACAAAACCCCTTTAGTTATAGATGCAGATGCTTTGAATCTTTTAGCTGCCAATAAAAAACTAATGAAATTACTACCCAAAAACAGCATTTTAAGCCCGCATCCCGGGGAGTTGGAACGCCTTGTGGGTAAATGGAAAAATGATTTCGACAAACTTAAAAAAGCCAAAGCCCTTTCAAAATTGATTGATGGGATTGTTGTCATTAAAGGAGCACACACCATAACGGTCTATCACGACCAACTCTATGTCAACACCACCGGCAACCCTGGTATGGCCACAGCCGGCAGTGGTGATGTGCTTACGGGAATCATCACCGGCTTACTGGCTCAAAACTATGATGCATTAACAGCCTCTGTTTTTGGGGTCTATCTGCACGGACTGGCAGGAGACCTTGCCGCCCGGGACAGGGGAGTAGATGCACTGGTTGCCGGAGATATTGTTGATTATATGGGCGATGGGTTTTTGGAGCTGTTAAGTAAAAATATCGATTAAGCCATAGCCCTGAAAGGGCGTCATAAATACAGCCATGATATGGGACAATCCTTAGTACAAAACTACATCCACATCGTATTCAGCACCAAACACAGACAGCCGCTCATTCAGCCGCCTGTAGAAAAAGAACTGCACGCATATCTGGGAGGAATATGTAACCGCCTGGAGTGCCAAGCTATCATTATTGGCGGATATACAGACCATATTCATATCCTGTGTAAACTTTCAAAAAAGATTCCATTAATGAAACTACTGGAAGAACTAAAATCCCATTCTTCCAAGTGGATTAAAGCAAAAGGCAATGATTATAAAAACTTTTACTGGCAGGATGGTTATGGCGCATTCTCCGTAAATCCTGCACAAGTGGATGCTGTGATTCGTTATATCGCAAATCAACACGAACATCACAGAAAGAAATCATTTCAGAAAGAGTATAGGGCTTTCTTAAAAAAGTATGAAGTAGCGTATGATGAACGTTATGTGTGGGATTAATTATTACGCCCTTTCAGGGCTTTTGATTAGGTTATAATAAAAAAACTCCCCAAAATTTGGGGAGTTTAAAACCGGTTTTTCCGAAGAAAACATTCGTTTTTATTAAAAGAACAAAGCTAAAATTATCCAACTCTGGATTTTCGTTTTTTAAGCTGTTTTTCTTCCAGCTTCTTTTGAATTTTCTCTTGTTTTTTTTCTTTTAAACTTTTGGTAGGTTCTTTTAAACCTTTTCCTTTTTTGGCCATTTTGAAAAATTTTTGTGAAACATTTCGTATGTACCTCTCACTGATACTTGATCAACAAGCACGAGTAAGTATCTTAAAAAAAGAGGGTTTTGTTTTGCAGGGGGGGGAAAGCACACTCGTCATGCTTTTGTTAAGCATGGAAGATTATTTGGGTAATTAAAAGTTGTTCTTGAATAGACATTACGTTTGAATTTAAAGGGTTTTATTAATTGATGTATTTTTGTAAACCATTGTTCAGGTATTGTAAAATCTCACCTTTAAGGGTTCTGAAATCTTCAAAATGCTTTTCGATTTTGGTTTTAAATGCTGCCATATCGTTGAGATAAAAGTTTTCACATTGCAAATCGTTACATTCTTTTATTCCTTCTGAAGTGTAATGCAGGTGTTTTAACTCTTTCGTTATTTTTCTGTGCTTGAGTTCAAAATCCAGCAGGTTGGCATTGTGGTTTTGGGTACTGTAAAAATCAGATTCCAGTTTATTGATAAAGTCTGAAATAAACATCCCGTTGTAAAATCTGATTTCACGAATAATAATTTCAACTTCACTTTTCCAACGGTTAAAATCTTCTTTAAAATACAGCATTTGAATGTCTGTCTCGTTGTGGTGCTCTTGAATCATATCTAAAGTTTTAATGGGTTGTTTTTTCGGTTTCAATAGCCACTTTTCGAATCATAAGTGTATTTATTCCGTTGGGAAATTGCCATTCAATGGAATCGTTTTCAGCATAGCCAAACAGGGCCAGTGCCATAGGTGAAAGAATGGAAATTTTGTTTTCCTTCAGGTTACTTTCTTCGGGAGTGACAATTTGATAGGTTATGCCGTTTACAAACGGGGTTTGAATGGTTACATTGCTGTAAAAGCGCACCACATCATCCGGCATTTCTTCTTCAGGAACAATTTTGGCTGTTTTGAGTTCGTTTAACAAACTGCCAATGGCGCGTTTAAAAACTTGATCGTTGCCATAATGGGCATTTTCAAGATAGCTCCTCAGCTTTTTGTATTCCTTTTTTTCGATAATCAGCGTTTCATACTTCATTATTTCTGTTATTTTCTTGGGTTTGATTGTAAAACATACCCTGTTTATACTTAAAAAGTTTCTTTTTGATTCATACGAATGCAACCCCTTATTTAGTTAAAAATAAAGGGCTGCACCGTACAAACAATCAATCACTTATGGGAATATCCCTCGTTGGATATAGGCGGTTTCGATTCTGGAGATGGCAATCATATAGGCTGCGGTTCTCCAGTCGATTTGTTTTTCAGCTACTTTTTGCTCTACTTTTTTATAGGCTTCGGTAAGTTTTTTGTCCAGTTTGACAAGCACTTCGTCCAATTGCCAGATTTCGCCGTTTCGGTTTTGCAACCATTCAAAGTAACTGCCAATCACACCACCGGCGTTGCATAATATATCCGGAATGATGGTAATGCCTCGTTCCAGCAAGATGGCTTCGCCGGCGTTGTTGGTTGGGCCGTTGGCCCCTTCGGCTACTAAATTAGCTTTGATTTTATAGGCGTTGTGTTCTGTAATTTGGTTGCCCAGTGCCGCAGGAATCAATATGTCGCATTCCAGTCCAAAGAATTCTTCCGGATCAATTTCGACGGCATTAGCAAATCCCTGAACGGTTCCTTGTGTGGTTTGGGTATGTGCTTTTAAGGCTTCGGCATCGATACCGTTATTGTTGTATATGGTTGCGTTCATGTCTTGTACGCCCAACAGTTTTGCACCGTCGATTTGCATAAAGTGTGACACCCAGTAGCCCACATTTCCGAAGCCCTGAACTATAAATGTTTTTCCGTTGAGGGTTTCACCTTTGGACTGGTGCCAGAGTTTAATGGTTAAATACACCCCAAAACCGGTAGCGCGGTCTCTGCCTTCAAGTCCACCGGATCCCACAGGTTTTCCGGTTACCACGTGTTGGTTTTGCGAACGTTCTGATGGATTTTTAGTGGACATATAGGTGTCAGCAATCCAGGCCATGGTTTGCTCGTTGGTGTTTACGTCGGGTGCCGGGATATCGTGTTCCGGGCCGATGTTTTCACCCAGTGCATAGGTAAACCTTCTAGTGATGCGCTCCAATTCACCGGCTGAATATTTTTTAGGGTCCAGTTTAATCCCGCCTTTGGCACCGCCATAAGGCAGCCCCGCCAACGAAGTTTTCCAGGTCATCCACATCGCCAGTGCTTTTGCAGCATCGATATCTACGGTAGGGTGGTAGCGCAAACCGCCTTTATAGGGTCCCAGAGCGTTGTTGTGCTGTACCCGGAAGCCGGTAAAAATTTCCACCTCCCCATTGTCCATTTTAACCGGGAAATGCACCATAATTTCATTGTTGGTTATGCCCAATATCTTTCTAATGTTGGGGTTGAGATGCATGGCCTCTGCCGTTTTATTGAACTGCTCCATCACAGTTTCTATCATCCCTTGCTTTTGTTCTTTTTTTTCTGCTGTTGCTATCATAGTTTTATTGATAATGTTCACAATAGTGTTTGTTGTTGGACAACCACACGCAATTGAATTTTAAATCACAATGCAGGCAGAGGCCCAGAGTTATTTCTTGTTTTTTTTTGGTTTCCTGTTTGGATTTTACTTCAGGAGTTGTTGTTATTTCTGTTTTTAATTGCAGGGGTGTTAGTACCTTCATAGTTGGAATATTTTTTTACTTGTGCCAACTAATTGGCAAAGTGTGTGCCTCAAATGGAACTACTGTGCATTGGTTTTATAACAGACAGTAAAACAACGTGTTACGGTTACTAAAAAATAGACAGCTGTATTTGAAAGTGGGGTGTTTTGCCCCGGTAGGGGAATAAAGTGCCGAAACCTATTTTAGTTTTTGGCGGAGGGTTTTTCGGTCAATCCCTAAAATTTCGGCGGCTTTTGTTTTGTTGTTGTCCACCGAGGCCAACACTTTTTGTATGTGAATTTTCTCCATTTCCTGAAGGGAAAGCAAGCCGGGTTTTGCTTTAGGTTTTGGATATTTTAAATGTTCCGGAAGGTGGGTAACGTCCAGCACGTCGTCACACATTATGATGGCATGCTGCAGGGTGTTTTCCAGTTCGCGCACATTGCCCGGCCAGGAGTACCGCAGCAGAATTTCCTTGACTTTTTCTGTAATGGTCACGGTGCCTTTGGCATATTCGGCGGTGTATTTTTTCAGGAAACGCTCCGTCAGCGGCAGGATATCTTCTTTACGCTCTCTAAGCGGTGTTGTGGCAATGGTAACCACGCTCAGGCGATAAAAGAGGTCTTCGCGAAAAGTGCCTTTTTGTATTTGTTGTTTTAGGTCGGCATTGGTAGCCGCTATGATTCTCAGGTTGACCTGGGTGGTTTTTTGTGAACCCACCCGGCGCACTTCTTTTTCCTGAAGCACCCTAAGCAGTCCGGTTTGTACAGCCGGAGAGGCTGTTCCTATTTCGTCGAGAAAAACTGTACCGCCGTTTGCAGCCTGGAAAAAGCCGTCGCGCGAAGTTTCAGCGCCGGTAAAAGCCCCTTTTTCATACCCAAAAAGTTCAGCTTCCAGCAGATTTTCGGGAATAGCCCCACAGTTTACAGCTATAAACGGATTGGCGGCAAAAGCCCCTTTGTAATGTATGGCACGTGCCACGAGTTCTTTTCCGGTGCCGCTTTCACCTTGAATCAGTACAGTAGCCCGGTTGTTTTTTACGCGCTCAATAATTTCGGTAAGTTGTTTGAACTGTTCAGAATTGCCAATCATCCCTGCATACATCACGGGGGCTTGACTGGCATCGGTTTTTTGTGGTGGTTGCCTGGATGCCGGCCTTTTCAGCAGCGATTTGTGAATGGCTTTTTTAAGTTCGTCTTTGGTGAACGGTTTTACCAGATAATCCACCGCGCCCGATTGCATCGCATCTACCGCACCATCCACAGAAGGATAACCGGTGATGACCAACACAGGAATTCCGGGCTTATGTTCTGCGACATATTTTACCAGTTCCATGCCGTTGATACCGGGCATTTGCAAATCGGTAATGAGCAAATCGATTTTGCTGTTGAGCAAAATGTCTATGGCATCTGTTACCGATTGTGCCTTGTAAGAATGATAATTCATAGCCGACAGATTGCGTTGCAGGACTTCCAGCAGGTCATAATCGTCGTCAACTATCAGTATATTTTCTTTGTTTAAGGGCATGATTTAGGTTTCTTTGGGAAACTGCAGGCTAAAGATAGTTCCTTTGGGTTGATTTTCTTTAATTTCAATGTTTCCTTTGTGGCTTTTTACGATGCCGTGTACCACACTTAGTCCCAATCCGGAACCTTGTCCCGGGGGTTTGGTGCTGTAGAAAGGTTCAAATATTTTGGTTTTGAGTTCGCCCGGAATACCCGACCCCTGGTCTGCCACTTCCAAAATAATGTGTTCAGAAGACTCTTTTAATGTTACAATAATAACACTTCCGGGTGCTGATACATACAGGGCATTGCTGAGCAGGTTGAAGAGCAGTTGCATAAACTGTACCCGATCCACCCTTAAACGCAGCGGCCCGCTGTTTAAAGCGGTTTCAAGTGTGACCCCGGCTTTTTTTAAGTTGGGGGCCATTAGAGATACCGCTTCATCAATCAGGGGTTGGAGTTTTTGTAGTGTTTTGTTTTGAGGCAGGTCGCAGGTAAACAGCATTAGTTTTTTGACCACTTCGCGGGCATAAATGGCCGATTTGATAATTTTTTTTACATCCTGCAGTTGTGCTTCATGGGTGGTTTTTTCTTCCAGTAATTCTGCAAATCCCAAAATATTAGCCAGTGGGGTGTTGAGTTCGTGTGCGATGCCGGCAGTAATTTCACCCACTAAAGCAAGGCGGTCGTTGCGCTCGAGGTTGCGTTGCAGTTGAATTTCCTTTTGTTTTAGGATTAAATTGTTTAAAAAATCGGCCAGATCGGTAGCTACCCGGTTTAAAAGCGATTGTTCTTCTTCCAGGAAACTGTTTAGGCTAAAGCCCTTTTCAGGATAATGCACTTTGAGTTGTATGCGCTCATTGTTTATCAGCGCTGCAGTTGCCTTAATGGCAATGGTGTTGTTGGGTATATGTTCAGTGGCTATTTTGTGGTTTTGCCAGTAAATTTCCACCATAGCACTTTCGGGGTGCAGCCAGGCATTTTTGACTATTTGAGCAATTTGGCCGAAGGTGATTGCCAAATCGTCCTGATGTGCATTTAAAACTCCCGAAATACTGTACAGGCAGCTCAGTTCTTTTACACGTTCCCGCAATTTAGACTCTATAGACCCCGGCATAACGGATGAAATTTAAAAGTCAAAGGTACATAATTTTACCGCAGTGCCCGGGGTTTCATAACCGGAAGCTTTGCACTTGTACTTCCCTGATTAGCGTTGACCGTTTTTAAATTTTAGTTTCCATTTTTAAAAATGGAAATAGATTGATGGTAAAAAAGCCCCTTTATTACATTCCCCTGCCTTTATCCTGCCTTGACCATGCTATACATGTTGCCTTTTTGTTGCCTTCGTGTTGAGTAAACGTTGCCTTAGTGTTGCATTCGCCCCCCTTGAACGTTGCATTAACACAGGTTGAACATTGCATTAAAACAGGTTGAACGTTGCATTAAGACAAGTTGAACGTTGCATTGATAGGTGTGAATACTACCCATGTTTTTTTAGCTATTCATTTCAATAAAAAGTTTATATGTTAAAATTCAATAGTAAATTTTAAAAATCTTACACCGCTCTTACAATTTTAAAATAGTGGCGTTTCCGGAAGAAATTTGATTAAAACTTAAAAAATAGTTATTAACATTCAGTCCTTATTCTGTAAAAAAATGAGTGATTACTGGGGCTTGGAACAAAAAAGATACTATTATTTTTTCATAAATAAATGTTAAAAGACCAATTTTGGCAAAATTCAAGATTCTTAAAAAAAAGTTAAAAAATGACCGTTAAACCGATTTATTTAACTTTAATCCCGAGCCAAATATGCTTAAATAAGAAAATCAGCCTTAACGTGCTTGTTTACAGTGTGTAAAGTGGTAAATTGTCGTGAAATTGTTAATAACGTTTCCTCTTATTTTTGTTAAAAGCAACTTTTTCCTTTTTAAATTTATGGTGTCAAGACAATAGTGTTTTTGACCGCCTTTAGCAGGGCGTAATTAATACCTTAAAAGATGGTTAAAATTAAAGCCATCCCCAGAAAGAATCCTCAGGACGAGCAAGCGCCAGAGCGATTCTACGCCCAAGCCGTTGCAGACGGATTTGTGAACCTTGAAAGACTTGCATATTTGATCTCTAACCAGTCTACCGTGCGCGAGCCCGATTGTCTGGCCGTGTTGAATGCTTTGCAGCACAACATGCTTGACGAACTCGGCCAGGGCAGGGTGGTTCAGTTAGGTACTTTGGGTAACTTTCAGATTGGGGTACGCTCCAATGGAAGTGATACCGCAGAGGAAGTGAGCGTGACCAACGTACGCAGTGCCCACATCAATTACCGACCCGGTAAGCGTGTGAGAAAAGCACTCAAAGTGGTGGAATACAAATTGATTGACGGTTAGCGCCTCGTGATTAATTTGTGTTATGGATAACCCGGTTTTTTTACAGCCGGGTTTTCTTTTTTTACAGCCTTTCTCAAATAAAAAACTCGTTTCTTTTCAAAAAAACACTAAGAGATTTTGTAGAAACACTAAGCGTTTTTTCATAAACACTAAGACATTTTTCAAAAACATTAAGACTTTTCAATAAAACAAACGGTTGTTTTTTAATCACCGTTAAAACTTGTGTTTTTTACAAAAAAGTACCAGTAAATTGGCCTAAAGCCTTAAGAAAAAATTTTTTGAGTGTAAAAAACGGACGTATTGTGTTGTGAATTATTTAGCAAACAAGATATTTTACTGAATTATCTTCAATAAAAAGCATAAAAAAAGCTCAAAAAATACTGACGGTTAGCGCCTCGTTTTCTTTTTTGAGCCGGTGTTATGTGATAACCCCTGTTCACAAGGTGAACATTTATGTATGTAAATATACAAACTTGTTTGACGCTGTTGGAAACTTTAACACACTTTTTTTTAAAAAACGTGTGGTGTTAAATCAAAATACACTTGTTTGATATTCAGCTATATAAATATTTATACTGTTAATAACACCTTTTTGCCCCACCCTAAAAAACGCAGCAAAAGCTCAAACTATTTTGAGTGTTGGAAGGTGTTGGAACAAATCAACAATAATAGTTCACCTAAGAAAATACTTCTAACTTTTAACTTCTAACCTCTAACTTTCCTAAAAATGCGTAATCCCGTAAAATCACTCCGGCCAGCTTTTGTAGTTTTGACACAATAGGGGTTTTAACAATTTTTTTTATATTTGTTTGAGCCTCCAACCTTTTTATGGAATGTGAAGGAGGCCGTATCCCCTTTTTAATTATCCCCGCAAAATAGCAGCAATGTTAGGACTTGTCACTTTTGTTTAAATATAAACAACCGTGCAAGAAGATAAAGCCATTGCCATTAAAAAAATTGATTTGGATTATTTCAGGAGTGAAATTGAATTAAAAAAACTATTGGCACGCGTGCGATGCAATCGCTGAGTAACCGGAGGGTATAGTACCCGGTTTTCAAAAAAAACAAGTCCCACCGAAGCGGGACTCAAGGTTTTTTACCTACGGCATATAGCCTTATTGTGATAAGATTAAAGATTAGAATAATGTTTTCACATTTCAAATATAGTAAAAAAATAAATACAATTAAATGAGGAATTCTGCAAAAATGATAAAAAGGAATTTTGTAGTTTTAAAAGTTATTATCAAATATTAAAGATTATGGCAAAAGTATTAGGACTGGATTTAGGGACAAACTCGATTGGGTGGGCGGTTGTTGAAGATGAGCAAAACATGATACTTGGTATGGGGAGTAGGATATTTCCTGAGGGTGTGAAGGCAGACACAATAGGAAAAGGTGATAAAGAAGAATCAAAAAATGCTGCTCGACGAAATAGCAGACAACAAAGGCGACAGTATTATAGAAAACGACTCAGAAAAATAAAATTATTACGTACCCTCATTGATTTAGATATGTGTCCGCTTACTCATAAAGAGTTAGATGGTTGGGCTAAATGGGATAAAAAGAAAGGTAAGGCAGGTCGTAAAGCACCAAGTTCTAAACAATACGAAGCTTGGCACAGACAAAATCCTTATTATTTAAGAAACAAGGCATTGCATCAAGACTTAACATTACAAGAGTTTGGAAGGGTACTCTATCACTTAATACAACGCCGTGGTTTTTTAAGTAATCGTAAGGGAAAAGATGATGGAGCTATATATAAAGGTAAGCCAGGTATGACTGGAATTACAGAAACTCAAAAGCAGATTTCAGAAGAAACATTAGGTAGTTATTTATATTCCATTTACCCAAAGGAAGGCGAGCCATTTAAAATGATAACTGACGAAAACGGAAATGAACTTCGGGTTAGAGCTCGCTATACTTTGCGTGATATGTATGTTGAAGAGTTTGATAAAATATGGAAGAGGCAAGCTAGTGTTTTGGGTTTAGACAATAAAACCGCATCAAAAACTAAAACTCAGTTTTTAAGAGGAAGTTTAGAAAGTAATCGAAATAAAAAGAAAGTTGAAAAATTAAAAGAGAAGTATGGAAATGAAAATGTTGTTATTGAAAAAATTCAAGATAAAGAAAGCAATAAAACCCTTCACAAAATAACAACTACGACTACTGTTTCATTAAAAGAATTTTTGGGTGGAGAAATACAGTATGATGAAGATGGGACATTGAAATACAAAAGTCAAGACAGCGTGCTTTTCTGGCAAAGACCATTGCGCTCTCAAAAAGGACTTCTGGCAAAATGTAGGTTTGAACCTGATGTAAAAAAAGATGGTAAATATTTGCAAAAAGGTAAAACCCCTTGTCATTTGTCACACCCTTTATATGAAGAGTTTAGAGCCTTGCAGTTCATCAATAATATTGGATATGGTAGAAAACAAAAGCTGGATGAAACACAAAGGGTTCAAGTCTTAGAAATCATAAACTCAAAGGATAGTAATTTTAATTTCTCAGAGATACCTAAAAAGTTAAAGATGACTTATGAGAAATGGAACTATGCGGATGATCAAAAAGTTCCCGGAAACTACACAACAAAGCATTTAAGTTTACTTTTTGAGAGTGATGTATGGGAATCCCATAAAGAAGAAATATGGCATAGTTTTCATTTTTTTGAAGATAACGACTTATTGATAGAGAAATTATCAAATGATTTTGGTTTAGCAAACAAGGATTTTGAAAAGGTTGAAAATATTAATTTAAAAGAAGGTTATTCTAATGTTTCTTTAAAAGCTATTAAAAACATAACTCTTTATTTAAGAAAAGGATATCAAATGAGTGATGCCACTATATTGGGAGGTGTTAGAAATGCTTTTGGAAATAGATGGGATTATTTTACTGACTCACATCAACAAATAGAAAAGGATGTTTTAGAAATAAACAGAACAAAAGGAAATCAAGAAGGAGAAGCCATTGAAAAAATAAAGAAGTATTTGGCAAACCCAAACAATAATTTTGGTTTTACTGAAAACGACAAGTCATTTATAAGATTATATCATCACAGTCAAGAGATTGAAGAAAAGCCATTACAGGATAAATTGGATGAAGTGGAAAACTTGCGAAATCCCATCGTACAACAAGGGCTTAATGAAACAAGAAGAATTGTAAATACCCTCATTGATAAATATGGAAAGTTTGATAGGATTCAGGTAGAATTAGGACGGGATGTAAAAAACAGCAAAACCGGCAGACAACAACTAGCCAATCGTATCAAGGAAAACACTTCTAAAAATGATGCAGCAAGACAGTTGCTAACAGAATTTGGATTAAAACATAGTAGAGAAAATGTGCAAAAGGTGCTTCTTTATAAAGAAATGCAAGAAAGAGGTGTGGTTACTGTTTGTCCTTATACCAATAAATCCATCAATATTAAAGACGTTTTAGGCCGTGAAAACAAGATACAGATAGAACACATTATACCTAAAAGTGTTTCTCTTGACGATGGATTTGCAAATAAAACGCTGTGCGACTCCGCATTTAATGGATTAAAAGGAAATCTTACACCTTATCAGTTTTATTTAAAAAACAGTGATGCGTCACTATGGGGTGGCGCAACCAGTTGGGAAGAAATCGAACAGCGAGCCTATCGGCTTCTGCCTTACCCAAAAGCTAAACGATTCACTTCTAAAATTAAAGTAGAAGATGCCGACGTAAAAAGCGACTTTATAGAACGACAATTAAATGATACACGATACATTAGTAAAAAAACAAAAGAAATACTATCGCAAGTTTGTAAAGACGTGAGGGTGCTTCCTGGTGCGCTAACATCAGAATTAAGGCACCTTTGGGGTCTCAATAATATTCTGCAACCAGTAATGAATTTAAACATTCAGGTTAACGAGCTCGATAAAGATAAAGTGTACCCACATTATGTAGTTTTAAATGGGAATCAAGAAGCTGTAAATGCGGTTCCAATTTACAATCAAAAACCAAAACTAGGTACTAATGAAACCACTATTGCCGGAAAGATAGATAAAGGAGTTTTTAAAACTACTGAAAAGTATATGAAACTTAAAGTAGATGCTCCGGAATTACCAAACGGCGACTATTGGTTAAAACTGAAGCTCTCAGAGCCTAAAAACACCGTGCGTATTTTTAAGGAAAGACCTGTTGTGGATGAAAACCAAATAGTGTTAAGGGGTAAAATAGAACGCAGTAAGTTTAAAAACGATGGTATTGGCACAGTCAACGCCAATCGATTTGACAACGGAAGTTATTGGGCGACATTTAATGTGCTTAAAAAGCATTTTGAAAAACCACAAAAAGACAAACAACCCAAGAAAACAAGCAAACAATTATTGTTGTTTGGAGAAGTTAAAGGCAATAGGTTTAAATCGTTTATTTATGAATGTGAAACCAATGAAAGTGACGGTAAATACTGGCTATTGCTTGATGTAGATGTTGAGAATGTAAATTTTGATAAAGCCATTAGTGAGAAACCTGAAGTAAATCAAAATAGTATATTGATTGAAGGCAGTATAAACGATGAAGGACTTTTTGTTTCAGAAATTGACCCTGAACACCAGTTTGAAACACAAGAAAAAGAAGGAAAGTATTGGGTGGTTTTTGATATTGAACAAACTCCTAATGAATTTAGTGCCATTGAAAACTTAAAACCCACCTTAGAAGAAAACCAAACCTTAATTGAAGGTGCTATTTGGGTAGATAAATTTACCGGTGAAATAAAGTTTGACCCCAAGAAAAATAGAGAAGACCATCGACATCACGCCATAGATGCGTTGGTTGTAGCTTTGTCAAAACAAAGCTATTTCCAACAGTTAAGCAGGTATAATGCTGCTCGTGTTGCTAAGAAGAAATTAAACCCATTTGACAAAGAACAATTAGATTTTCCGGAACCTTGGGATGGATTTCATACTGCAGCCAAAAAAAAAGCTGAAAAGATATTGGTGTCACACAAGCAAAACCGAAAAGTGTTGACCGAAGTAAGGAAGAGAATTACTAAAAACGGTAAGACTTACACCAGTGTTGGTGACGCCGTGAGAGGGCAATTGCATAAAGAGAATGTATATGGACAACGCCAAGCGCCTTTTGAAACTACAAAAGGCTATCATATTCGAAAAAATGTAGCGGATTTGAAAGACAATCAATTGAAAAAAATAGTGGATTTAGAAATCCGTAAAATCATCATTAACGCCAGAAAAGAGGAAGCTATTTTGAAAAAGCAAATTGATGCTCTGGAAAAACAAAAAAAGAAAGTACGTACTGATGAAGAAGAAAACACTTTGAGTGAACAAATTAATACTCTAAAAAATGATATTATTAATCTCTATACTTTGAAAAACAAAAATGGCGCACCCGTACCCATTAAAAAAGTGCGTATAAGAGAAAAAATGACAAATGCTGAAAAAGTTAAGGATGAAAATCAATGGGTTAATCCGCAAAACAACCACCACATTTTAATTTATAGAAATCATAAAGGGGAGTTAGATAAAGACGTAGTTAATTTTTGGACAGCTGTTGAAAGGATGAAACAAAACATTGATTTAGTTCAGTTGCCGAGTGATGGTATTGAAGTTATAGAAACATTTCAAGAAAATGATATGTTTTTGTTGTTTTTGGAAGATAATGTAGAAATATCAACACTCGATGATAATCAAATCTTTAATCATTTATATAAGGTACAGAAAATAGCTGGAGCTGATTACTTTATGGAGATTTGTTTTAGACAGCATACTGACAGTAAACCGTCAACAGAAGCTGATTATGTTTACATTAAAGGGTTTGGTAACGGTAAAACAGGTTGGAACAGATTCAATCCAATTAAGGTAAAACTTTCTGAAACTGGAAAATTTGAAAAAATATAAAATGATTTTTTGTTTTTTTAAGTTCATTGACATCAATCAAATCTTAAACATCTCAAACCACAACGCGAGCAAAGCGAGCGTTGTGGTTTGATTAAAGATTAGGATTCACGATATTTCTACCAAATTTATCAAATACTGACAGGGAGTTGTGGTTTGATTAAAGATTAGGATTCACGATATTGCAAATTGATTTTTCTATTGAATCTTCATTGTTGTGGTTTGATTAAAGATTAGGATTCACGATATTCGGACAGGCAAAGGACACTTTCATTATTGAGTTGTGGTTTGATTAAAGATTAGGATTCACGATATTGCGAGGGGTATTTGAACATTCAAACGAGAGGTTGTGGTTTGATTAAAGATTAGGATTCACGATATTATAATTTTATATTTATTTACATAGGTTTTGGGTTGTGGTTTGATTAAAGATTAGGATTCACGATATTTGGGGTTTATTCAGCAACGACCAACGATTTGTTGTGGTTTGATTAAAGATTAGGATTCACGATATTCACGCGGGATGCGTTGTTACTGTTCATAGGTTGTGGTTTGATTAAAGATTAGGATTCACGATATTTTATGTTCGTGTTTCAATTTTACTTTGTTTGTTGTGGTTTGATTAAAGATTAGGATTCACGATATTACGAAATAGTCGGTTTTATCGATGAAATGCGTTGTGGTTTGATTAAAGATTAGGATTCACGATATTCTGTAAATGCTGCATTGTTGGCTGATTTAGGTTGTGGTTTGATTAAAGATTAGGATTCACGATATTGGTGGCGGAACTCATGAGCATGATCACCGGGTTGTGGTTTGATTAAAGATTAGGATTCACGATATTGAAAAATACTACACTAATATAGTTGTAACCGTTGTGGTTTGATTAAAGATTAGGATTCACGATATTGCTAAGCAATGCAGACTTAGCCTTTTTCTTGTTGTGGTTTGATTAAAGATTAGGATTCACGATATTAAAACAAAAGAAAAAACATTCATTTCATCTGTTGTGGTTTGATTAAAGATTAGGATTCACGATATTTTTAATATATTTTATATTTCTTTACTGGTGTTGTGGTTTGATTAAAGATTAGGATTCACGATATTTTGACGATGTGGCAATGCAAAATGGGGCGTGTTGTGGTTTGATTAAAGATTAGGATTCACGATATTAAGTTCATTTCTGAGGGGTTCCAGCTTACGTTGTGGTTTGATTAAAGATTAGGATTCACGATATTGGTGGGGATGTATGAGGTTGGCGAAAGACCGTTGTGGTTTGATTAAAGATTAGGATTCACGATATTAATTTTTGGTGTAGAGTACGTTAATTGGCGGTTGTGGTTTGATTAAAGATTAGGATTCACGATATTCAAATAGGATTGTTTATTAAATACCTGTTTGTTGTGGTTTGATTAAAGATTAGGATTCACGATATTCCGACCCTACCAAATGGTTGACGATTTTTCGTTGTGGTTTGATTAAAGATTAGGATTCACGATATTACCACCAGAAGAACCTAAAACCGTTTTAGGGTTGTGGTTTGATTAAAGATTAGGATTCACGATATTTTGGCTGAAACAATTCAAGATGGTGGTGTGTTGTGGTTTGATTAAAGATTAGGATTCACGATATTTATGTTGTTGCCATTTCGAAACATTCGGTAGTTGTGGTTTGATTAAAGATTAGGATTCACGATATTTCGCCTTGATCTACTTGCGCTGCACAAATAGTTGTGGTTTGATTAAAGATTAGGATTCACGATATTAACGAAGAAACGGAATGAACACTCCTTTTTGTTGTGGTTTGATTAAAGATTAGGATTCACGATATTTATGTTGTTGCCATTTCGAAGCGTTAGGCAGTTGTGGTTTGATTAAAGATTAGGATTCACGATATTCGTTCTTGCAGGATGATGAGCAGGAGGCCCGTTGTGGTTTGATTAAAGATTAGGATTCACGATATTTTATCTTGTTGAGCGTAACATTGCGGGCACGTTGTGGTTTGATTAAAGATTAGGATTCACGATATTGGTTGTTTCGGTTATGATTAGATTGCCGTTGTTGTGGTTTGATTAAAGATTAGGATTCACGATATTTTATGCTTTTCAAGAAAGCGTTGTGGGATAGTTGTGGTTTGATTAAAGATTAGGATTCACGATATTCATCGCGGGCAAACTCCATTCCATACCACAGTTGTGGTTTGATTAAAGATTAGGATTCACGATATTAGATTCGCCCAACACCAGTGCTTGTGTAATGTTGTGGTTTGATTAAAGATTAGGATTCACGATATTTTGATAGGCGCGGACTTTTCGCCTGTAGCTGTTGTGGTTTGATTAAAGATTAGGATTCACGATATTTGAGTTTTGGAAGGAAGTTCCGGGATTCAAGTTGTGGTTTGATTAAAGATTAGGATTCACGATATTTCGCCCGTAAATACATTGTTACGTCACGGTGTTGTGGTTTGATTAAAGATTAGGATTCACGATATTTCACAACGGGTTATTCAGGACCTGAAGATGGTTGTGGTTTGATTAAAGATTAGGATTCACGATATTTGAGAATGCTGTTTGTTGAGGAACTACTCAGTTGTGGTTTGATTAAAGATTAGGATTCACGATATTACCGTTGAAAACTTAATGGAGACAGACCCCGTTGTGGTTTGATTAAAGATTAGGATTCACGATATTTCATTGCCTGGAGCCGTTCATCGTCAAGATGTTGTGGTTTGATTAAAGATTAGGATTCACGATATTCTAAAAAAGTGTTGATTAGATACATAGCGTGTTGTGGTTTGATTAAAGATTAGGATTCACGATATTGTAACCGGGTTAATGGCATATACAGCTGATGTTGTGGTTTGATTAAAGATTAGGATTCACGATATTCCATAATACTTATATTTAGTGGAGAGGGCAGTTGTGGTTTGATTAAAGATTAGGATTCACGATATTAATGCGGTGTGGGATGTGGCCCCTGACCTCGTTGTGGTTTGATTAAAGATTAGGATTCACGATATTGTTAAAGAAGAAGTATCGCAAACAAAACCCGTTGTGGTTTGATTAAAGATTAGGATTCACGATATTAGGCAAATTGCGGCGGTATGCTTCCTGAATGTTGTGGTTTGATTAAAGATTAGGATTCACGATATTAATCAGCTAATAGAAGTTTTAATAAACGTCGTTGTGGTTTGATTAAAGATTAGGATTCACGATATTAGCGGGCTTACAGCTCAACCTTTCAAAGCTGTTGTGGTTTGATTAAAGATTAGGATTCACGATATTACCATTACCGGGAAGGCGTTGTCTGTTTCCGTTGTGGTTTGATTAAAGATTAGGATTCACGATATTCACACTCTATTTTGAGACGGACTATCCTGAGTTGTGGTTTGATTAAAGATTAGGATTCACGATATTACTAAATCTTTTTTTAATCAAGGTAAAATTGTTGTGGTTTGATTAAAGATTAGGATTCACGATATTTAAACAATTAATTTAAAACCACCCATTTCAGTTGTGGTTTGATTAAAGATTAGGATTCACGATATTAGTTGGGCTGTTACCTTCTAATATTCATCGTTTTAAAGTAAAATATCGTGTATAAAAAATGCCCCTTTTTCGGTAGTGATAGCCGGGATTGGGGTATTTTTTTGATTGTAAATTAAATTTGTTGGGGCAGGTCGCGACCTGCCCGTGCGGATGGTATTTTTTTTATAATTTTGATTGGAATCAATTTTTTATGAAAAATAGAAAGCGAAATAGATTGTTGGGGTATGATTATTCAAGAGATAATTTATATTTCGTTACCATTTGTGTGAAGGATAGAAAATGTTGTTTAGGTTCAGTTGATACAGGAGGGGCAGGTCGCGACCTGCCCGTACTTGATATGAATAAGTATGGAAAAATTGTTGAGGAGAGAATATTATGGTTGGCCAATCAATATAAATATGTAAAAATCCATAATTATGTTGTAATGCCCAATCATGTTCATATTATCGTTGAAATTGATAGTCAAAGTGTAGATGAGAAAGAAATAAAAATTAAATCATTGTCAAGTCTCATTGGGGCATTGAAAACGACGTCATCAAAATTAATTCATCTAAGTGGGTTTTTAGAGTTTTCCTGGCAACGTTCTTTTCACGATAGAATAATAAGAAGTAAGCAAGCCTATATAAGAATAGCCAATTATATCGAGTCAAACCCGGAAAATTGGGCGAAAGATTCATTAAATAGAAAAGGTCAGAATAATTCCAGTTGAGTGGGCATAGGCTCTTTGGGCACTTCATCACGCCCCCAAAAGTTCATGATGTTACCAAATTGTTTGTCGGTAATTCTTAATATACTCACTTTTCCCAATGGCGGGAGTAAGCTATGTACACGATTTTCATGAACATCGGCACTTTCACTACTGGCGCAATGGCGCATATAAACAGAATATTGCATCATTGTAAACCCGTCCTTAATCAGGTTTTTTCTGAATAAACCAGCGTTTCGGCGGTCTTTCTTAGTGTCGGTAGGTAAATCAAAAAATACAAAAAGCCACATAATTCGATATCCATTTAATTCCATAACAAGGGATAATTTATTTTTCGTGCTGTTCCGGCAAAACATTGCTGCAATGACGAAGCAGTTCTTGTAAGCCCCACCATCAAGGGACTTTTGGCGTCTTCAAAATATACTGTATCTGTAAGTATGCTTAATAACTCAGCTTTAATTTCAGTAGTGAGTTCGTGGTCGTCATAAATATTCATTATTTCCAACACTTTAGCATCCACCAAGGGTCTGAAAGGTTCCATAATATCATCGGCCAAACAAAAAGCGTTGTATTTATTATGGTGATGTATTCCCAAGGTACATAGCAAACCGCTTCCGCTCAATGCACGGGCAATGGCAGCTCTTAACACTATGTAGCCATAATTTAAAAAGAGGTTAGGATAGTCGCCATAGCGTTCTCTTCTGAAATCAAAATCAAATAGATGTTTCCAGTAATAAGCCGCTGCCGCTCCTTCACGATTGTCTGTATCTCCACTCAAAACTTTGGACTCATGAAAATCGAGTGTTTTAAATGGTTTTTTCAACTTTTTCAACAACTTTGATTGATGTTTGATTTTTGTTTTTACGGTTTGCTGCCAAAGTTGTTTTTTTAGGGGTGCTGACGCATTGATTTGGTTTTTAAATATTTCCTGTTGTAAATGATGGCTGTTGAGATTGAGCAGCATACTTGAAGGCATATGTTTTTGGTCGCAAAAAATAACCGCTACATTGTTATCTGTTAATTTTGAGAGCGTTGTAATTGAAATGTAAATCTCAGGGTGCTCAATCACTACAAAGCCAACATCTTCAATAGGCACGGTGGTTTCACGCTGCTCAGTCTTTATTACCAATTGCTCCAAACGGGTATTAATCGAGGCTTTATTTCCGAAAAATAAGGTGCGTTTTAACATGTTTATTTTTTTTAAATATATGATATTTTTATTATATACCTGATTTACAACATTTAAGGATAATTAAGTTCTTTTATGAAATAAATTATAAACTTGTTTTCGGTTCTTGGTGCTTACCCTTGGTGGTATACTCCGATAGGACATCTCCTTAACCAATGTTTTGGGAGTCAAAGACCTCCTTTGTTGGTATGATCTATAAGGTTGAGAGCAAATCGGAGTTGTTGAAAATTCTTAATCTTGAATTAGGACTGAAGGAAGTAAGACTTAAGACGGTCAAAGGCCGGTGGGGCAAAAAAACATATCTGCCTTAATGTTGGGCAGGTTAAAAGCACCAAATTCCAAATAAAAAAAGTTTCTTTATATTTAGAAACCCGAGGTGCATTATACCACCCCTTCGGGGTTATAATTGTAACATATTGATGTTTACTACAATAATCTCAGTCCTTCGGACTTTATAAATAACCCTGAAAGGGTAAAATGATTGTAGAATAAAAAATAAACACAAAAATAGTTAACCCTGAAAGGGTGATATTATCGGACTCTATTGTTATATTATTTACTTAAAGTTTTTTATGTAATTATACATAATGCACCACGAGTATTTAGAAGGGTTTAAATTTACGCAAAACGATGGCAACAGATTTATATGCAATAAGTAATATCAAAACCAATAAAGAAGAAGTTCTTGCAAACAAAGAAATCTATCTGGAAAAGCTAAAGGCGTTAAAGCTGGAGCATATAACAGTATTTGGTCGAGGAAAACTCTCCGGCGACTGGGACTATGAGTTTCCATATACATATGATGATAAATTAGACAAAATAATTCCTGACAAAGAGGCCAAGGAACTGATCTTTTATACAAGTCCTTTTGAATTCGACATTAGGGTTTATGAAAATTGTTTGGAATTGATTATTATTTGCAGGTATCGTTTTTTATATGAAGATGAATACAGGCATTTGAAATTTGTACAAGAAGATTTGCTTGAATTCAGAAAAAACATATTTGATATCATATCCATTTTTGGGGGTACAGAAATAATTTACCTGGCAGATAATAGCTGTGACAAATTGGGTACTTATTTAGAACTTTGGGTTTGGGAGGGTAAATCATACAATGATGTAAAAAAAGATATAATCCGGAATAATTTGCCTTTTAGAAACGACTATTTAAACCTGAAGCTTAAGGATTTAAGCTATAATAATATCACCGAAGTTATCTATGATGATTTTAAGGACTTGAGAAAGACAGAAAACCAAAACCTCTAACAAAAAAACAACCATTAAAAGCCATCACAAAGGAACTACAATCCAATGCTGAACTTTTAATGGTTGCAATGCAAATATATAAAAAACAATTTTATTGTTACTCGCTCCCACGCGGGTCATAAAATTCTATCCTTTGTTGGTATGACAAATAGGGTGGGGAGTAAACGGCAAACGTTCTTAACTAAATCAGTAGCTTGTAAATAGTTAGGTGAAATCCATTTGATTTTTATATTTTTGACGAAATTTTGTTTTCAAAACAATCACACCATGAAAAGATATTTATTTTCCTTCCTTTTAAGCTTACTATTGGTTGCTTGCTCAAGCAGCGATGATTCAGTACCTGTTCAAGAGTATGAGTGCCAGGCACCCAGCAATTTAACAGCCACTCAAATTACACACAACCGGGCTATTTTGGACTGGATGGGGGTGGGAAACTATGCAAATTTTATTTTGGAATATGGTCAAGAAGGTTTTGTAAGTGGCGAAGGAACCATTTTAGAATATGTTAGTCAATATTATGCCATTGAAAATCTGGATGCTTCCACCAATTATGAGTTTTTTGTGACCAGCATTTGTATGGACGGAACCACGCTTAACTCTTCAAGCAGAAAGCTGTTTACAACTGAGGATTGTCCTGTGGCCAATATATATGACGCAATAAATATTACTACTGTTTCTGCAACGGTAAGGTGGTCTGACAACTCTTTTGTGGGTAACTATGAGGTTGAATATGGTGAAGAAGGTTTTGCCCCGGGAACAGGAACCAAGCTTATGACCACAAACCGACAATTAAATTTAGTAGATTTAAATCCCGGAACTGCTTATGATGTTTATGTGAGAATCTTGTGTGGCTCAACCTTAGGTGATTCTTCTGAAAAGTTTACGTTTGAAACATTGCCTTTATGCAATACGCCCACCGGCATCAACTGGACCAACCTTTACTCAACCGGTGTTAGAATATACTGGAACGGGCACGGAGAGTCCAGCTGGCAGATACAGTATGGTTTGGTTGGTTTTCCACTTGGTACAGGAACAGTACTAAATACATCGGCTAACCCTTATACCATACAGGGGATGCAGTCAAACACCACTTATGAAATCTATATCAGAGCCAATTGTGGGTCTAATGGTTACAGCAACTGGAGTCAGCCGTTTGTGATTACTACATTGTAAGCAATTTTTAAAGAACATAGTCCTTACTTGTCAGTGTGACAAATAAAGAGGGGTATTGTCACTCCGAGAGAGCGAGGCACGAGCGACGAGGAGTCGCACCTGAGTAAGCACACTTGAGTAAGTGGGTTTGAGTGAGCAACAGGGTGGGATTTGCTACGCTGAATCTTCGATTTAACTTCGTTGAATCTTCGATTTTCCAAACAAGCGGGAATTAGTTACAGTTTCTCTTTCAAATACTGCCCGGTATAAGAGGTTTTGACTTTTACTATTTCCTCAGGAGTACCGGTTGCTACAAGTTGACCGCCGATGGCTGATAGCATTGTTCAGTGGTTTGATTTTGTCATCATTTTTGCAAAAAGGCAAAAATACCGCCAAAAGGTT
>ERZ869909.313-NODE-313-length-66252-cov-27.112792_pt1 | contig 66252 bp, 59 predicted proteins | sample MGYA00520892_ERZ869909 | MGnify/ENA primary metagenome ERZ869909 (study PRJEB32215, sample SAMEA104723947) | bioreactor metagenome | biome: bioreactor; feature: anaerobic bioreactor; material: water | place: China | collected 2015-03-12 ...
GGTTGATTTAAATAGTCAACCTCTTTTTTATTTGCAGTTGGCCAGCGTGTCCCGACTGCGGTCGGGAAGGTCGTGAGAGAGTTCATCCCGGTTAATCCGGGAAGTCTCACCACTCCGGCTTGAAAGAGAAAGAGTTACAGCTTAAACTAACTGTAACTCTTTTTTATTTGCATACTTTTTGCATACAAAATGATCTCTCCAGCATTAACGCTAACCCCTGTAAACAAAGGGAACACACAAACTTTCCATAAAAGTCTATTAATGGGCAGGGTTATGGCTATTTCATCGTAATTGACTTGCAAGCAAAAAGCATTATTATTTAACCTTTTTAAGCCGATGCAATATCGAGATGGATCAATATGGCCTGTTCAGCTTCTCTAAGTTTGGATTTGGATATAGTACCGATTTTTTGAAATAACCTCTTTTTGTCAATTGTCCGGATTTGATTAGCTTTTATTTTCGACTTCTCCGGAACATTTCCCTCTCCAGCATTTATCAGGATCTCAAATGGATAAATCTTTTCAGTTGAAGTTGTAACAGGTAGAACTGTAATTGTTTCGGCGTATTGATTGTTGACGTCGTTTGACACAATTAACACCGGCCTCCTTTTTGATATTTCCGAACCAATTGCAGGATCTAAGTTGGCCCAGAATAAGTCTCCCTTTTTCATGGCTCTATTTTACCGTAATCGGCAAACTCAAATTCCTTAGCTAGCGAGATGTCTTCTGTTCTGGTAGCTTGATAACCTTCTATAAGTTTCGATCTAAGCTGGCTTTGCTCGTTTTTAAGCTTCTGCTCTATTGCTTCAACAATAAAGTCGTTGCTGTTGCCCTTGTTCACCTCTTTGACAAATGAGTTTAATCTGGCAAATAGCTCATCTGGCATTGTTAAGCTTAAAGATATTGTACTCATAATTATTACACATATTTCTAATATTGCAAAGATAAGGAATTTGAGTTAATCCCTCTTCTAAGGAACGAGGCAATTTCACTGATTTAGTGAGACAAAATTGCAGGATTAACCATTATTTAACCCGCCATGAGTGATAACGATAGCTAACCTAAATTGCTACTATCCTTAAATGCAAAACATTCGAAGAAGAGTAAAGCATTGACAATAAATCATTTTTTCAGGATTCCCCGATATTTAAATGGCACTTTTTTGGTTCAGGTTTTCTTATTGCATGATTTCAATAACTTTACCGTTTCAATATAAACACATCTTCAATGGCATGGGAATCGCACATCAATGGATATAAAACTTACCTGATGGTTGAGCGTTCGCTATCTGATAACAGCGTTAAAGCCTATCTTCGCGATGTCAGAAAACTCGCGGCATTTGCTGAAAAAAATCTTAACGGAACCCTTCCGTCAGGGCTGAATCAGGATCATCTTCATGCCTTTCTGCAACAATCCGGCAACATTGATTTTGGTGCGCGCTCAAAGGCAAGGCTAATCTCAGGCATAAGAAGTTTCTTTAAATACCTGCTTCTTGAAAATATTGTCCGCCACGACCCCACCCAACTTCTGGATATGCCGCGCACAAGCCATAAACTACCGGATACGCTGAGCGTGGATGAAATCAATAAAATCATTGAGGCTGTTGATCTCAGCAGCAATGAAGGCGAGCGAAACAAGGCAATTCTTGAAACCCTATATGGCTGTGGCATGAGGGTTTCCGAACTCACCGGGCTGAAAATTTCAGGGATATATTTTAATGAGGGGTTTGTACGCGTTACCGGCAAAGGGAATAAGGAACGCCTGGTTCCCATAGGCCGGCAGGCGCTAAAACAGATTAACATCTATCTGAAAGAGGTAAGAGGAACCCAGAAAATGAAGAAAGGCTCTGAAGACATCCTTTTTCTGAGCAAAAGAGGAAGCAAACTCACAAGGGTAATGATCTTCAACATCATTAAAAAACATGCTGAGCTTGCCGGAATCAAAAAAAATATCAGCCCCCATACCTTCAGGCATTCCTTTGCCACACATCTGGTGGAAGGTGGCGCCGATCTGAGAGCGGTTCAGGAAATGCTCGGTCATGCCTCCATCACCACCACTGAAATATATACCCACCTCGACAGGCAATACCTGCGAAGTGTTATCACAGAATACCACCCGAGATACGGAAGAAGACAGGAAAATTAGGAAACCTTATTCCAGCAAATCAACGCTCCAGTTAACGGTAACCAGTTTGCCGTCTTCAAAATAGAAATCAATGAGCGCATCTTCAAACGAAAGCAGTTTTTCTCCCCACTCTTCGTCTTCGGTATACATCTCGCTGTAACCGTTGCTTTGCATAAGCTCAATGATCTGATCTTCATTCAAATCAAAGATTTTCTTGCCGAACAGCAAGGTTTCCTGATTGTTGATCTCAATGCTGGTAAGCACTAAATCTGGTTCGCCTTCGAAAAAGAGTGAAAAACTTTCTTCATCGTAATACCAAAGCTCAGTATCAGGCTCGTCTTCCATTTCTTTTTCCAGCACTTCAATTTCGCTGGGTTCCCCGAAATGCTTGTTTACTTCTTCAGGCCTGGCGCCAAAAGGCAGCTCGTTAAGGCCTTTTTTTAACTGAATGTTGTAGTTTGGTTTGGTCATTTTTTTGGAAATTTGGTGTTAATGATTGAATTGATTTTCAAAATTACTTAAAAGGTGAATCGGTTTCTTTGGACATGTGCTTATAAGCCAGCCTGCTGACCAGTGTGGGGAAAAACTTATTCAGCCATACCGTAAACTTACCTTCTTTAAAAGTTAAAACGATGCTGTTTTGCTTTCTGACAATCCCCTTTATAATGTGGCCGGCAACCGTTTCGGCGCTCATCATCTTGTTCTCGTCCCTGGGGCTTTCGCCCTGGGTATTCCCTTCGGCATTCAAAGCCACTTTACGGATATTGGATGTAGTAAAACCCGGAGCCACAACCAATACATGCAGGCCTGTTTTGGTATGCTCTGAACGCAATGCATCCAAAAACCCGCGCATTGCAAATTTGGAAGCTGAATAGCCTGTGCGTCCCGGAAGACCGACATGGCCGGCAATTGAGATTACGCCAACTACCGAGCCTTTGGTTTGAAGCAGATAGGGAAGGGCGAATTTTGTGCAATATACTGTTCCCCAAAAATTCACATCTATCAGACGGCGGATCACATCCAGGTGGAGTTCTGAAAACAACGCACGCATAGAGATTCCCGCATTGTTGATGAGCACATCAATTTTTCCGTAATGCTCTACTGTTTTCTCTATCAGTTTGCGGCAGTCTTCCTCAATTGAAACATCGGTTTGAACCGCTAAAGCCTCAACTCCTTTTGCAGACAGCCTGGAGACAATTTCATTTAACTTCTCCTGATTTCTTGCTGCCAGAACAATTCTGGCGCCGCAAGCAGGCAATGCGCAGGCAAGCGCCATGCCAATACCGGAAGAAGCGCCGGTGATAATTACAACTTTGTCTCTAAGGGTGTTCACCGTTTTTAACGTATAATATGCCTGATCTTCTGAAACCAACTGCAATAATAAAAAGAAATCTTTTCAGTCGCCAATTATTTTTAATCAGTTTTCAGGCCGGATGAATAAATTAACTTTGCCGTAACATTAAAGAAGGGATCATTACAATGAACACCACCAGGCAACTTTTTTACAAACACCTCGCACAAACCTCAGTGGCGCCATCAGCACTGGAAATCACTTCAGCCGAAGGCATTTATCTGAACGACTCTAACGGAAAACGCTATATTGACCTGATTTCCGGCATAGCGGTGAGCGCCACCGGGCACAGGCATCCCAGGGTAATGGAGGCCATTCACAAACAGCTCGAGCGTTATCTGCATGTGATGGTTTATGGTGAATTTGTACAGGAACCCCAGGTTTTGCTGGCTGCCAGGCTGGCCCAACTGTTGCCTGAAGTTTTAAACACCAGTTTTTTTGTGAACTCGGGAAGCGAAGCTGTTGAAGGCGCCTTGAAACTTGCTAAACGCCATACTGGCCGCAATGAGATAATCGCGTTTAAAAACGCCTACCACGGCAGCACACACGGTGCATTAAGCGTTACCGGCTCACAGGAATTGAAAATGCGTTACCGGCCCTTGCTGCCTTCGGTAAAGCATTTGGAATTCAATAATTTGACACAACTTGATCAGATCACTCAGCGTACTGCATGCGTAATCGTTGAACCTGTGCAGGGTGAAGCGGGTGTGATACCGGCTAAAAAGGAATTTCTGCAAACCTTGCGGAACCGATGCAACGAAACCGGCAGTTTGCTCATTTTCGATGAAATTCAATGTGGCATGGGGCGCACCGGAAGTTTATTCGCTTTTGAAGGTTATGGTGTGGTTCCGGATGTGCTTTTGCTGGCAAAAGCGTTTGGCGGAGGGCTGCCATTAGGGGCATTTATTTCTTCATCTGAAATTATGAACTGTCTGAACCACAAGCCTGCGTTGGGGCATATCACAACTTTTGGCGGACATCCGCTGAGTTGCGCTGCTGCATTGGCCAACCTGGACGTGATCATCAATGAAAAATTTGTGGAGCAAGTAATCGTAAAGTCAGAGACGATTGAAAACCGCCTGAAAAACCTGCCGGAAGTACGCGAAATCAGAAAAGCCGGCCTGATGATGGCGATACAATTTGAGAATGAAAAAATTAATTTCAGTGTAATTGAAAACTGCCTGAAAAATGGCCTGATCACCGACTGGTTTCTGTTCTGTACGGATGCACTAAGGGTTGCTCCGCCGCTGAACATTAATTACAATCAGATTGAAAACGCTGCCCGCATCATCAGCCAGGCCATCACCGAAGCAAGCAGCAATGTTAAATAAGCAGTTTTTCGCATCTTATTTCTATTTTTGTGGCTCATTTCCAAATTAAAACTGATGATGGGTGCAAAAAAATTCTACACAGTTCTCATTGCTGTCACAGCATTCGTGATATATTCTAACGCCCAGGTTAACATGCAGATACCGGCCGAACACGAGCGCAACGAAGGCCTGTTGCTGGTATGGGATTATGCGCCTGTGCGCGATTCGGTTGTAGCCAATATTGCAGGCGCTGTGCAGGACCATGCGCTGGTTTGGATCATCTATTATCCCGGACAAGCCCCCTATGATACTTCGCATATCAGACAGTATCTGCTTAACAGAGGTGTTGGTTATCATAATGTTCACTTTGTTCCGGGATGGACCGAAACGCTTTGGATACGCGATTACGGCCCCATTACAGGTTATAAAACATCCGGCACAACACTGAGGCAGTTTTTTGACGCAGGCTATTCAAAATACAACAGGCCGAAAGACGATTCCATTCCTTCACAATTGGGGAATTACTGGAATATTCCTGTGCTCCATCTCCCACTGGAACTTGAAGGCGGCAACCTGATTTTCGACGGGTACGTGCGCGCTTTTGGCAGCGAACGAATTCTGGATCAGAATGCACCCATGTCGCAGGAGCAGGTGAGCAACATCCTGAAAGACTATTTCGGCCTTGACGATTTCGTATTTCTTCCAAAACTGATGAACAGCGGTGGGGGCATCTGGATGCATGTTGACATGTACATGAAAATGATTGACCACGAAACCATTATGGTATCTGAATATCCTTCACATCTTCCTGACTACCCGGTGATTGAAGGCATTGTTGAAACCTTGTCGGGCCTGATGACTATATTTGGCAACACATATAATATAATCCGAATCCCGGCCCCGCCCAAAGCCAATGGAACATACGCCACCACGCTTAATGATGAAATGCGCACCTATACCAACTCGGTAACAATAAACGGTGTTGTGGTGGTGCCGTCCTATAATTTGCCCATGGATACACTTGCCAGGCAGATTTATGAAGAAGCCATGCCCGGATATACAATAGAAATGGTTGATTCACGGGTTCTCACCCCGCTTTACGGAGCCATTCACTGCATCACTCGTGAAGTACCCCAGGAAGATATGCTGCGAATCAGGCATCAAAAGGCTACAGGGCTGCAATTATACAACCATGAATTTGCAATCAGTGCAATGATCCGCAGCAACAGCCCGGTTGATACGGTATGGCTGCATTACCGGATACATCCCACCGAGAATTTCAAAAAAGTAAGAATGTGGCCTTCCTGCCCCGGTTATATCGGAATTATTGACGGGCTATTTCCTACCGATACCGTGTCATATTTCATTGAAGCCACTTCGCTTACCAATGCTGTAACACAGCCTCTTGTAGCGCCTGCCGGGGCCTATACTTTTTGGTTCGACCACACAATCGGGACCAAAAACCCGCAGCAGACAGCGGAAGCTGTCATTTTCCCAAACCCAAATAATGGCTCTTTCCGCCTGGATATAAAAAACCATACTCAAATAACAGAGATAATGGTTTATTCAACAGATGGAAGGCTGGTTTACAACGAAATGACAGAACCAACATCTGTGGTTCAGTTGCCTGCCTCCATCGAAAACGGCTATTATTTCCTGCGTTGGTTCAGCCGTGAAGAAACCGGTGTAAGCCGCTTTTTACTGAAACGTTAATTAATACGTAATATGGGCCAGATGCCCTTTCCCTGCATGGATTTCCCGGAAGCGACGGAAGCAAACAAAAACGGCCTGGTCGCTATCGGAGGGGATTTATCTGCCGGGCGATTACTCACGGCTTATTCAAAAGGCATTTTTCCATGGTATGAGGACCCTTATCCCGTATTGTGGTGGTCGCCCGATCCGCGCATGGTACTGTATCCGGAAAATATCAAGGTATCAGATAGTTTACGACGACGCATCAGAAACGGTTCCTGCGAAATCAGGATTGATACTGTTTTTGAGCAAGTAATCAGACGCTGTGCTACGGTTAGCGACCGCTCAACAGAAGGAAGCTGGATAACCCCGGCAATGACCGATGCCTATATAAATCTTCATGAAAAAGGTTATGCCCATTCATTTGAAACCTGGAACAACGGTGTTCTGGCCGGGGGTTTGTATGGCGTGAGCCTTGGCAAAGCATTTTTTGGGGAATCCATGTTTTTCCTTCAGCCCGACGCATCAAAAATTGCATTGATATATCTTTGCCGGCTTATGCAGCACCTGGGGTTTCATTTTATTGATGTGCAGCAGGAAACAACTCATTTAAAAAGCATGGGCGCAATTGCCATTCCCCGGAAAAACTTCCTGGAAATTTTAAAAAATGCATTGCAGTTTGAAACAATTCAAAGAAAATGGACTACATTTGGTTGCCAAAATAAATTTCTGAATAATCCCACATTATGACCACTTACAAAAAAGAATTTATGGATGAGGCACTCAGGCTTGCCGAATCAAATGTTACCATTGGGAAAGGCGGCCCATTTGGCGCCGTGGTTGTAAAGGACGGAGAAATCATTGCCAGGGGCATCAACCTGGTAACTGCCATGAACGACCCTACTGCCCATGCCGAGGTAGTGGCCATCAGGCAGGCATGCGAAAAGCTTGGATGGTTTGAAATAAGGGATTGCGAAATTTACAGCAGTTGCGAGCCATGCCCCATGTGCCTCGGTGCTATTTACTGGGCAAGGCCTGCTGCACTGTATTTTGCCGCCACTAAAAAAGATGCCGCCGAAGCCGGTTTTGACGATGCCCACATCTACGAAGAGCTTGCCACCCCTCTTTCCGAACGCAAAATCCCTGCTATTCATATTAAGCATAAAAACGCATTAAGCGCGTTCAAAAAATGGGAAGAAAACGGGAATAAAACCCCTTATTAATGCTGATAATGAATAAGCATTATTCAAATGGGTGGCTCAGGTTAAAATCAGGACGATAGTAATCCCTGCTATCCGGTTGCTGCACCCATCCTCTGAAAATACCCAAATTTTCCATCTCGCCGGCCACTTGCTGATACTCCTCAACCGTAATATGCCGGCCAAGTACAGGGTGATTTTTAACATCCCTGACAGGATAATACTGCGACATCAATGAAACATGCACCAAAGGGCTTAATTCATCGGCGATAAATTGCAAAACAGCTTTGCTGTTTTCAATATGGCCGGGCAAAACCAGGTGGCGGACAATCAGACCCGAAAGCGCGCAACCGTTTTCGTCTTTTATGAGTGTGCTGCCCTTTTGCCGGTACATTTCCTTCAGCGCAGCGCCTGCCACAGCAGGATAATCACCTGCCCCTGAATAAAGCGCGGCAATCGCTGCATCCATATATTTGAAATCGGGCAAGTAAACGTCAATCAATCCTTCCAGATGCCTGAGGGTTTCAACCCGGTCGTAAGCATTGGTGTTGTATACGAAAACAGGATGCCGGTTCAGTGATCGCAAAGCGTTAATGATGGCCGTTACCTGAAAAGTCATGTGTGAAGGGGAAACAAAACCAACATGGGTACAACCATTATCAAGCTGCTTCGTGATTTGTCCAACCACTTCGTCGAGGCTCAGAACCGATTCCTGTATGCCGGGGCCAAGGGTGCTGATCTGGAAATTCTGACAGTAAATACATTGTAAATTGCAGCGACTGAAAAATATATTACAAATTCCATTTTCTCCGCCAAAAACCGGCTCTTCGCCCCGGTGCACGCAAATGCTGCTAATGTGGAATACATTGCTGCTCCGGCAGTAGCCTTCAGATCCATTTAGCCTGTCGGCATGACACTGACGGGGGCATAAACAGCAATCGTTCAGCGTGTTAAAATAGTCTGGCTGGATGGTATTCAAGTGTTACAATGTTAATCGGAACCAGGGGCAAATATAAACCAATAAGCATGAGGTTTATATTTCAATTTCCAGGTTGGTTAATTCTTCCGTAACTTCATATTCATAATCAGGATATTCATAAATGGGCAACCTGGGTTCGGTTTCACCCACTGAGTAACCCCAGATGCTATCGTATTCACTGATGTCTTCGCCGATTTCCTCTAATTGGTTCAAATACTCGCTGATGGATTTGGACTCAATGATGATCACCTGGCCCATTGAATGAATGATCGGGCTGTGGGTGCGGGTCTGATCGTGATCAAATCTCAAAATACGGCGTCCGTATCTTGTAATGCCGATTACCCGGTAAGTGAGACTTTTTCCTACCCCGGGCAGATTCAGCACATTGCGGTCAGTAGCCAGAAAAGGCTGATCGTTTTTTTCAAGCAACGATTGAATGTTTTCAACGATTTTTTCGGGATGATCGGGCATCTCCCTGATGACGGCATAATTATTCTCGCCGATACCGCCAAACACCTTCTCTTCAATCTGTTCCTGCACTGCGCGGGCATTGGTGGCAAAATTGAAGTTGTTTTCCATATAACCTTTTACGGTAAAGGTATAATAAGGCAGCACGCCTATTTCGTTCAGCACCTGACGGAGCTTGGCAGTGTGGCCCCTTCTGGAGGATGCGGCGGTGAACACATGCTGGTTTGTAACCATCCATCCGGCGGCAATCAGCCGGCTTATGCCTTCCTTGGCTTCTGGCGTGATCTCCATGGGCGATTCATAATGTGTCTGGATCACAAACTGCCTGACACCAATTGCAGAAGCCTCGCGTTTGAAATCGGCCAATATGTGGCAGATTTCTGGAGAAATGCGTTGGGGCAGATATGCCGGAAGCCTGGTTCCCAGCCTTACACGAAGTATCTCCGCCAATTTTTCCCCTTCGGGCAGGGATTCGTTCCTCTCTTTCTTTCGAAGCGCCATTTCCAGCACGGCATCCAGGATTTTTTTCAGCGAACCATCAGTGCTCATCAGGGCATCGCCGCCGGTAATTAGAATATCGCGAAGCTGGCTGTCTTCTTCCCAGTATTTCATGATTTTTTTAAGCTGTGAATCCCATTTTTCAGTGGGTTTCAGTTTGTCGAGGTTGAAATTCAGATTACCGCGCTGAAAATCATACATACGCTGGCAGGAGGCACATAAACCACCGCAAGCCCGGCCCATGGTGGCGGGAATCAGGATGGCTACTTCGGGATAGCGCCTGTGAACATTGTGATGTGTGGGCAGAATCCACCCGGCAGCATTGGGTTTGCCGGGCTCCACAGTATCTTCTTTCTCCCAGGCTAGTATATGACCGAATTCTTCAACAAGCTTTTTGGTGTAAATCACATAATAACGAATTGCCAGGTCAGCGCCAATGGCAAAATAGGGCACCCTGACATGAAGAAGCGAAAGATAATAAGGGTTCACAAAAAAAGGAATCCCGGTTTCTTCGGCTTCAAACAGAATTTTCATGGTGTCGGGGTCAAGGCTGTTTCCAAGCAGTTCGTTCAGTAATTGCGGCGATCTCACCGCAAAGGAAAGATGGAAACGATAATCATCCCACCACTCGAGCATTTGCAAAAACTTCTGTTCCTGCGACATTTTGGGGGCAAACTGATAGCGTTCGCTTTTGATTTCACCCTCGTCAAGTTTGTGTATCAGTATATTGATAATGCGATCGCGGTTCTCCTCCCGTAGTTTGACAATTCTGGGATCAAGCCCTGAGGGGTAGCGATCCATCCATTCGAGCAGGTTCTCTTTATCAGGCATCGTGCGCTGATACATACCGCTGTACTGCCGAAAGAGGTAAAGCATGTCTTCGAAGAAGTAGGGCTTTGCACCGCCTGTACCATAAGTAACGGCAAGCCAGATGAGTTTTATGGGATTGCTAATGGCTATTTCGCCACGCAGGTTCGGATCCTCAAACTCACGGCCGGCATTGTCAACATAATCCAGAATACGGATGGCGGCATAATCCTGCCATGTGAGTTCATCAAAGGCCTCGCGGCCAGTGTCGGCACCCTTGTAGAAATTGAATGCAACGGGGCGTTGTTTCAAATAGCCCATGATCCAGTTCCTTACCCCAATCAATGCTTCGGTTTCGTTACGTGCATAACGCATGACCTCCTCGAGTTTGGGGTTCTCCTTGAGTAATTTTTTAAGAAGTTTGTGTGATTTAACCGTAATGGCAATTTGATCCAGTTTTTGATTTTCAGTCAACATAAAACATTTTTCTTGATTAGCAGTGCCTGCAAGATAAGGGTTTTTTGTTAACCGGCCAAATCAAGGAGCCGGATTTCTATCGAATCCGGCCATGAACGGCAAGCCAGATGCAGGGTGGATCGGTGCTTGTAAATGCAACACGATGACGCCTGTGCGCAGGAAGAAAAACATAGTCTCCTGCTTTGAGTATCATGGTTTCACCCCCGGCAAACTCAAGTTTGGCATTTCCCTGGAGCAAAATCACCCATTCATCAAGTGGCTGATCATACCACTGGCCTTCGGGGGTAATGTGCCCGGCCGAAACGATTCTTTCTGCTTTACAATCTTCTGCTGAAAACAAGGTTTCAAACAACTCGCTGTCAGCCTTACGTCTATAGGTGTCAAGATCAAAGAGATTGCCCCGCTCCATGTTGAAAAACTTCGGTAATCAATTGTTAAACAGATAATAAGGATTAAATTAAACCAGTCCTTTTCCTTCGCGGATTATCAGAGGTTCAGCTCCGGTACAGTCAATAACGGTGGAAGGCGTGTTGTCGCCATAGCCGCCATCTACCACGATGTCAACGATGTTTTTATATTTCTCATAAATCAATTCCGGATCGGTTGAGTATTCCAGTATTTCGTCGTCATCGTGAATGGAGGTGGTCATAATGGGGTTGCCAAGCTCTTTTACAATTTCAAGCGGGATATTGTTTTCAGGTATCCTGATCCCGACGGTTTTTTTCCGGCTTTGAAAGATTTTTGGCACATTGCTGTTTGCGTTCAGGATAAAGGTATAAGGGCCGGGGAGGCTGTTTCGCATCAGCCTGAAGACTTCATTTGAGTGTGGTTTGGTGAAATCGGACAACTGGCTCAGGTCAGTAAATACAAATGTGAAATTGGCTTTTTCTTTTTTAATTCCTTTAATCTGGGCAATGCGCTCTACAGCCCTGGGTTTGAAAATATCGCAGGCCAGGCCATAAACGGTATCAGTAGGGTAAATAATAATGCCTCCGTTGCTCAGGCAGTCTACAACCATTTTAATGTGTCGTTCACTTGGTGTATCAGGATGAATTTTGAGAAGCATAAGAAATAGTTTTGAAATTTGCCCAAAGATAATAAAAAAAGGTAAGTCGTGTATCGCACCGCTACAACCGCCTACCCTTGCTTCCTTCCGGACCTGGGGGAGTTCAGCAGGAGCTGGTCGTACAGACTTACCCGCTGCAAAGATAGAAAAATTCAGTTTGATGCTACTTTTTACCCATGTATTCAGCATATCTTTCTAAATTTGCCGGTAATCAATATTAATTCCCATGGAACAACAAAACATGACCACCAACCGCTTTGCACTAAGCGCATCTGTTCCCGTTGCAATTGCTGTAATATTGCTTTCTATTCTTTATTATGTATTCGATATTGACGGCAGAAGCTCCTGGGGTTATTTAACCTATGCTGTTTTGCTTGCCGGTATTGTATGGGGCGTACTTCAATTGCGCGACAAGCATTTCGGAGGCGTGATAACTTATGGACAAAGTTTTGCCGCCGGAACGCTTATCTCATTGTACACAGGTGCAATCACAGCAGTGTACACTTTTTTGTTCTACAAATACTTTGCACCCGAGCAAATACAAGTATTGCTTGAAAAGGCTGAAGACGAAATGTATAGAAAGGCCCCGCAGTTATCTGACCAGGAATTTGAAATGGCCATGGCGATGACTGCAAAGTTCATGACACCATTCTGGTTATCGGTTACAACTTTGGTTGGCTTATTGATAATAGGTCTGATCCTTTCACTGATTGCTTCTATCTTCCTGAAAAGAAACGAACCGAACCAGATCATCCAGGACCAAAACCTCTGATTGATGAACATTTCAGTAGTCATACCCCTGTACAACGAGGAAGAATCCCTTCCCGAACTTGTTGCGTGGATTGAGAAAGTGATGCTGGCAAATAACTTCAGCCACGAAGTTATCCTAGTTGACGATGGCAGCAACGACAAATCGTGGGAGGTGATTACAAATCTGGCTGCGGAAAACGATAAAGTCAAAGGAATTAAATTCCGGCGCAACTACGGGAAATCGGCGGCGCTGAATGAGGGTTTTGCCATGGCCGGAGGCGATGTTGTGATCACCATGGATGCCGATCTGCAGGACAGCCCGGAGGAGATTCCGGGTCTGTACAAAATGATCACCGAAGAAGGATATGACCTGGTTTCGGGATGGAAAAAGAAGAGGCATGACCCGATCACCAAAACCATCCCGTCGCGTTTCTTCAATCGTGTTACCCGCTGGATGTCGGGAATCAAATTGCATGATTTCAATTGCGGATTGAAAGCTTACAAACGCGATGTAATTAAAAGCATTGAAATTTACGGGGAAATGCACCGTTATATACCGGTGATCGCAAAATGGGCCGGGTTCCGGAAAATTGGCGAAAAAGTTGTAGAACACCAGGCCCGCAAATACGGAACCACCAAATTTGGGATGGAGCGCTTCGTAAACGGCTTTCTTGATCTGATCTCCATCACTTTTGTGTCCAGGTTCGGGCGCAAACCAATGCATTTGTTCGGCTTGCTCGGAACCCTGATCTTTATTGCTGGTTTCGTCATTGCAGTTTATCTGGCTTACGGGCGCCTGTTTCAGGATATATACCGCATGACCGACAGGCCGTTGTTTTATTTTGGTTTGCTTGCTATGGTGCTGGGAACACAACTGTTTCTTGCAGGATTTCTGGGCGAACTCATTGCCCGCAGTTCCAGCGACAGAAATCGTTATCAGGTAGAAAAAACAACTGAGTAAATCCGCGTCTCGTTGTGAAATTTCCATGAAGAAACAAAAAGTCATTATTGTCGGTTCGGCCCATCCCTTGCGCGGTGGTGGGATCTCAACGTTTAATGAACGGTTGAGCCAGGCATTGAACGAGGCAGGTTATGATTCCATTATTTACAGCTTTTCCCTGCAATATCCCCGCATTTTTTTCCCGGGCAAAAATCAATATACTGATGAGCCCGGGCCGCGCGGCCTGGATATCAGAAGCAGAATAAACTCGGTTAACCCGATAAACTGGCTGCGTATTGGAAAAGAAATCCGGAACCTTTCACCCGATCTTGTAATCTTCAGATACTGGATACCTTTTATGGCGCCATGCTTTGGAACCATTGCACGGCAAATCAGAAAAAATAAAAATATTTGTCTGATAGCCATAGCCGACAATATTGTACCACATGAGGCACGTCCGGGCGACCGCTTGCTGACGCGATATTTTGTGAACGCTATGCAGGGTTTTATTACCATGTCGAAGATCGTAGAAAAAAGCCTTGATTCTTTTGACCTGACCAAACCACGGAAACTGACCCCTCATCCGCTGTACGATAATTTTGGAAAGGCCATTTCACAAAAAGATGCAATGGAAAAACTAGGCCTGGACAAAAGTTTTAAATACTTGCTTTTTTTTGGGTTCATACGCGAATACAAAGGCCTTGATATTCTACTAAAGGCAATGACAGACAAACGTTTACGTGAAGCAAACATCAAACTGATCGTAGCCGGGGAATTTTACACCAAACCGGAACCCTATCTGGGGTTTATTGAAAAGAACCAGCTTGGCAGCAAAGTTGAAATGTTTACTGAATTCATACCAAACCAGGAAGTACCGTTATATTTTTCAGCCTGCGACCTTGTAGTGCAACCATACAAGAACGCCACACAAAGCGGGGTCACACAAGTTGCCATGCATTTCAACAAGCCTGTTATAACCACCAATGTTGGCGGTCTTGCCGACATGATCAGCCATGACGTTGTGGGCTATGTAACAGAACCTGATGAAAGGGCTTTGGCAGATGCCATAAGCAAAGCCCTTGAGGGCAACAAGCTTAAGGAATTCGGACAAAACATGGAAAAAGAAAAGTTACGGTTTTCGTGGGGCACTATGGTTGAAAGCATTGAACAACTCTGCAATCGGATCAGAAATGATTAACTTTGAAACCGCTATGACAACGATAATGCAAACAACAAGTTTTATTGTATGATAATTCGTAGTAAAGCGCCTCTCAGGCTTGGGCTTGCCGGAGGCGGATCGGATGTTGCCCCTTACTCCGACCTCTATGGCGGGGCAATCCTGAATGCAACCGTTAACATGCATGCCTATGCCACCATCATCCCGCGGAATGATGGCAAGATCATACTAAACAGCCACGAAGACCGCCTGACTGCTGAATTCAAAACATCCAAATCCCTTAAAATCAACGGCAAACTCGATCTGCACAAAGGTGTTTATAACCGTGTGATCCGTGAATTTATCCGCAAACCCTTGTCTTTTGAACTTTCAACCTATGTAGATGCCCCTCCCGGCTCAGGGCTTGGGACATCCTCCACATTGGTGGTTACCATATTGGGGGCCTTTACCGAATGGCTGAAGCTTCCCCTTGGCGAGTATGACATTGCGCGCATGGCTTACGAAATTGAAAGGGTTGACCTGGGAATGGCCGGTGGCAAGCAAGACCAGTATGCAGCCACTTTTGGCGGGGTGAATTACATGGAATTCTTTAAAGACGACAAGGTTATCGTAAACCCATTACGCATCCGGAACACCTATCTGAACGAACTGGCCTACAGCCTGATTCTCTACTATACGGAAACCAGCCGGTTGTCGTCGAAAATTATTGAGCGCCAGGCCGCCAACGTTTTGCAAAATAAAGTTGAGTCCATTGAGGCGATGCATCAGTTAAAACTTCAGGCCTCCATGATGAAGGAAGCATTGCTGAAAGGCGACCTGGATGAAATAGGAAGAATTCTGGATTACGGCTGGCACTATAAAAAGCAAATGGCCGAAGACATTACTAACCCGCAACTTGATCTCATTTATGAAACCGCCAAAAAGGCCGGGGCCAGCGGAGGAAAAATTTCAGGAGCCGGAGGCGGCGGATTCATGATATTCTATTGCCCTGATAACACACGGGTCCAGGTGAGCCAGGCCCTTGAACAACTAGGCGGTAAGGTTCAGCGTTACGAATATACTACCATGGGTTTAACCACATGGACTTTGTAACACCATAATAAGTATTGTTGCCTGAAGCGATCAACACATGAAACCCCAAAACATAAGCTCCTGACAAACAATATTTAAGCAACGAACGCAAAATATAATATCAAACCGATGCAATTCAACCAACTCGCAAAAAAGCGTTATTCAACGCGAAAATACGACAGCAGGCCCGTTGAAAAAGAGAAACTTGAGTATATCCTTGAGGCAGGCCGGATCGCACCTTCTGCGGCAAATTATCAGCCCTGGTTTTTTATTGTGGTGCAGGATGAAACCCAGCTCCGCAACATGTGGGAAACTTACCACCGGCCCTGGTTCAAAGATGCCCCGGTTCACATTGTTTTGTGTGCCGATCACCATGTTTCATGGAAAAGGATTGACGGAAAAGACCACGCCGATGTTGATATTGCCATTGCCGCTGACCATATGACCCTGGCTGCCGCAGAACTTAATCTCGGAACTTGCTGGATATGCAACTTTGATCCGGTAAAATGCACCGAGGTACTTGGTTTGCCTGCGCATATTGAACCGGTCGTAATTCTTTCGCTGGGATATCCGCTTGATGAAGGCGACCCGGAACGCCATCACACAAAACGTAAACCTATAAACGAGATAGTCAGGTGGGAGCGGTTTAAATAAGAGATGTGTATCTTTGCCAAAACCTACAAGTACAGTTTATGGATGCAAGAGAGATAATTCAGGAATCGGTCAGGCTAAAGCAGGCCCTGCTGGCCGATGAAACACTGCTTCATAGACTCGAAGCCCTGGTGGAGCAAATTGCCAATTGCTACCGTAAGGGCAGGAAAACGCTGTTTTGTGGTAATGGTGGCAGCGCTGCCGATGCCCAGCACCTTGCCGCGGAACTTTCGGGCCGTTTTTATTTCGACCGCAAACCCCTTGATGCAGAAGCGCTTCACGTAAACACCTCTTACCTTACAGCAGTTGCCAACGATTATTCGTACAACGATGTGTATGCCCGCCTGGTTGAAGCCAAAGGGAAAATGGGTGATGTTTTATTTGCCTTTTCCACTTCGGGCAACAGCCCAAACGTGATCAGGGCGCTTGAGGCTGCCAGATCAAAGGGAATGCTTACTGTTGGATTTACCGGAAGCGCATCATGCAAAATGGATTCTCTTTGCGATGTGATTTTTAAAATGCCCACAAGCGATACACCACGCATTCAGGAGTTGCATATTTTAATTGGCCATATGATTTGCCAGGGTGTTGAGGAAGCGTTGTTTGGCTAATTTTACAGGTGCATACTCCGGTGTTTTAACATTTAAGCAAAAATAAAATTGCACGCCTGATCGCAAATACCATTCAAAATGCAAGAAGCAATCATACTTGCCGGAGGTTTGGGAACCCGCTTACAAAAGGTGCTGAAAAACACCCCCAAAGCCATGGCGCCTGTAAATGGCCGCCCGTTTCTTGAATACCTGATTGGATTTCTGAAATCCTTTGCGATCAGCAGAATCATTGTTTCGGTGGGTTATCGTTCTGAACAGATCATTTCATTTTTTGGGTCAGAATACAAAGGCCTGGAAATTGATTATGCCATTGAAAAAGAACCGCGTGGAACCGGTGGGGGGATCAGGCTGGCAATGCTCAGGTGTAACAGTAAGAACGTATTTGCCATCAACGGCGACACCCTGTTTACTGCCGATCTTAGCGATCTGGCCGAAAAACATTTCATAAGCAACAAACCTGTAAGCATAGCATTAAGGAAGGTGGATGATGTGTCACGATACGGCTCTGTAAGCATCAATGAAAAAAACATTGTGACCGCCTTCGGCGAAAAATCAACGTATAGCATTCCCGGCCTGATTAACGCAGGTATTTATTTACTCAACCGTGACTATTTTCTTGCCCAAACCGGACCGGGCAATTTCTCAATTGAAAAAGATTGTTTTGAAAAGTGGGTCAGCAAGGGGCAGGTTTCCGGATACCCCTATGATGCCTATTTTCTCGACATCGGGGTCCCTCAGGATTATTTAAGAGCACAGCATGAGTTTGGCAGGTTTACATATTAACAACCAATGGACCTTGTTTCTCGATCGCGACGGTGTGATCAACCGCCGCCTGCCGGGAGATTATGTGAAAACGCCCGAAGAATTTGAACTGCTTCCGGGGGTGCCCGAAGCAATCAGTATTTTTTCAGGAATATTTGACCGGATTGTGGTAGTAAGCAACCAGCAGGGCATTGGAAAAGGCATCATGACCGAAGATGACCTGAACAAGGTTACCATAAAAATGAAGACTCTTATTGAGGAAGCCGGAGGAAGGTTTGATGCAATATTCTATGCGCCCATGCTGAAACATGAACGCCATATTATGCGAAAACCGCGAATCGGCATGGGGCTTGCTGCCCGTAAACAATTCCCTGAAATACGATTCAATCAAAGCATTATGGCCGGGGATTCGCTCAGCGACATGCAATTCGGGAAATGCCTGGGAATGAAAACCGTTTTGATTGGCGATGCAAGCCACTTAGCCAGAAAGTTTCCTCGATTGGTGGATTATTTATACGCCGATTTGATCAGCCTTGCACTGATATTACAGAAAACCTTTGGAAACCAGTAAAGAAACAAACTCCACATTTCCGGCTTAATGGACATTTTTAATGCTCAATCCCTAAGCGCTTACAATCAACTCCGGATGCTGCTGCGAATGTTGCTAACAAGCGATGAGCGCAAATCCTGTAACTTTCTGCTGATCCCCACTTTGTAAATATGAGGAAATTCCAGACGCTTGTGCTCGGGATAAAGCTTTGAGGTTGATATTTTCACATATTTGGCGCTTTGTTGAGGGGTAGGAAATGGGAACAATCTTTTTCCGTTTTCCATAACCTTGTTCAACAGCCTTTCACTTCGGTAGCCTTTAACTGATGAGTGTTTGTCAGGATGATACGGATGAAAAATTGTATCAATGCCCTCTTCTTCTTCAAGGACTACGCCGTCAGCATAGAACATTCCGTCGGAATCGTAAAAACGCAACACGTTTTTATCGCCCGGAAGAATCATTTTTTCAACATTCTCGGATATTTTAAGCCGTGGTTTGCCATCGCTTGACGAGAGCTTGTAAACTCCATCCAGCACGGCATCTTCCTGGCCGGTAACCAGGCGGGTTCCCACACCAAACAAATCAATCGGGGCGCCTTGTTCAAGCAGACTTCGGATCACAAATTCATCAAGCTGGTTTGAGCAGCTAATCTTCACATAGTGCAGGCCAGCTTCATCCAGCATTTTTCTGGCCTTTTTACTCAGGTAGGCCAGGTCGCCGCTGTCGAGCCGGATTCCCTGCAGGCGCTTGCCCTTTGCTTCCAGTTCATGTGCTATGGTTATGGCATTGGGAACACCTGTTTTAAGGGTGTCGTACGTATCAACAAGTAAATAGCATCCGTCAGGATACACCTCGGCAAAAGCCCTGAAAGAAGAAAGCTCATTATCGAAACTCTGTATCCATGAGTGCGACAAGGTTCCCAGCGATCGCAAGCCATAGGCATGGGCGCTGAATACATTCGAAGTACCGTCGAACCCACCAATAATAGCAGCTTTGCTGGCAAGTATACTCCCGTGTGCCTGAGCGCGGCGCAGGCCGAAATCTACCAGGAAACGATCGCCGGCTATCATCCTGATGCGGTGTGCTTTGGTTGCGATCAGCGATGTGAAGTTAACAATATTGAGCAAGGCCGTTTCAATCAGCTGGGCTTCAACCAGTGTGCCCTCCACACGGATCAGAGGTTCAACAGGAAAAACAACCTCTCCTTCTTTGGGTGCATATATGTTTCCTTTAAATGAAAACCCGCGCAGATAACGGGTGAATTTTTCATCAAAGCCGATTGACTGCAGGTAATGGCAGTCTTCATCGCTAAACCTGAGGTTTTCGATAAAATCAACAATATCGCTCAATCCGGCAAAAATGACATATGCCCCGTTAAATGGGTTTTTGCGATAGAAGTAATCAAAACTGGCTTGCACATTGTGCCTGTTATGCAGTACATGTGCCTGGGCCATGGTAAGCTGGTAATGATCGGTGTATAAACCGGAATGTTCCTGTAATAAGTTCATAAATCAGGGTTTACGGCTGCAAATATAGGGTATTATGGTTCGCCGTGAAAACCAGTTGTTAAGAACCGCCGGATTAATACTCAATCAACTCGGCCTGGCCTTTTAAAACCAGCATTCCGTTTGCGGCCAGCGAGTCAAGATCGTTTACAACAGGATAAACCGTTATCGGAGCTATCTTTTCGATACGCCTGATGATTCCATCGGTGAATTTCTTGTTGTTTAATATGTTGCCTGTTAACAAAATGGCATCAACCTTTCCTTCCAGAACCGTTGACATGGCGCCGATTTCCTTGGCTACCTGATATGCCATGGCATCTACATAAAACCAGGCTTTTTCATCGTTTGTTGCAAGCAGCATCTCTATTTCGCTCAGGCTGGAGGTTCCCAGGTATGCCGAAAGACCGCCCTCGTCGGTAATCATTTTACGAACCTGTTCGCGGGTGTATTTTCCACTGAAACAGATTTCAACCAGATCGCCGACAGGTAGCGATCCGGATCGCATCACTGCAAAAGGCCCATCGCCGTCAAAAGCCTGATTTACATCTACTACCCTGCCCTTTTTATGAGCGCCCACCGAAATTCCCCCGCCCCCGATATGGGCAACAATCAGATTGAGCTCTGAATATGGCCGGGCTACCGATTTGGCATATTCCCTTGCAACGTATTTGTGGTTCAGGCAATGGAAAATAGATTTTCGCTCGATCAACGGATGGCCGCTGACACGGGCGATGTCATCCAGTTCGTCAACCACAACAGGATCGCCAAGGTAAGCTTTTGCTGATGGAAGCCGCCGGGCTATTTCGTCGGCAATCAGGCCACCAAGGTTGGTGGCATGTCTTCCCATCACACCGGTTCTGAGATCGGTTCTCATTTTTTCATTTACTTCATAAATCCCGCTTTTAAGTGGCTTGATCAAGCCACCACGCGCCATGATCACTTTGATGGCTTCCAGTTCAATGTCGTTGTCGGTTAGCTCGCTCATGATTGCTTCAATACGGAAAGCAAGCTGATCGTTGATGTCTTTAAAACTGTCAAGAACTTCGGTTTTATGCCTGATAGTTTTCAGAAAGGTTACTTCACCATTTTGGTAAACTGCCATTTTGGTTTTGTTGACCTCAGGATAAATGACGAGGATTTTTGTATTCAGCATAGCTTAATGATTATGGGTTTTCTTAAAAAAACATACAAAGGGGATTACTGTTCAATGGAGCGCAAAAAGAAGGAAACGCGTAACGAAAAGCCTGTCCTTATTGCGCGGAATAATGAACCTATTCCTTTAAGCGTATAAATCTGAGGTTGGCCCTGTTGTTTCCGTCGCGGATGGCCAGGTTATAGAAGCCTGGTTTTAAGCTACCTAAATCAAGTGTCAGCTCCGATGAATTTGCAGGGTATTTCTGCCTCATTACCTCCCTTCCGCTCATATCAAGAATCACCAGCAACGCATCGTTCGGCGAATGGTAAACAACTGTGAGATTGCCCCGTGCAGGGTTAGGATATATCTTAACATCCAGGCTGACCGGTCTTGATCTGTCAGGGATGGAAACAGTGTGATCATAATAATGCTTAACTGCACTGATTTCGCCTTCCTCATAATAAAGTTCAGCATATGGATGCAGCACCTGGTCAGTAAGCCACAGGAAAGAAGAATCAGTAGATATTTCAGGGGGGCCCATTGGGATCCAGCCAAAGAAGGGGACTTTCATCCAGAATGAATCTATTTGCGTTGTAACATTTTTTTCAAGTAATGTTTCGTCAAAAACAGCATCCGGCAGGATCAGCGAACCCCATGCCTGCACAATCCTGTCGGTAATAATTGATGCTTTATAACGCACCGAGTCAATAGCCGGAAAACCGAAATCAGTTCCTGAACCGGTAATGGAAAATTCGGTTGTATCTGTCAGGGAATTCCCGTAAGTATAAGGGAAATTAAACAGAACTGTCGGAGGATCAAACGTTATGACATAAACTGAGTCATCAATGGCAGCTGCAGCGCCCTGCAAAACGTAGTTTTCTGCTGTGTTTTTAATGTATCCTATTCCTTCCTCGTTCTGGTAGATTGCCAGTGTTGCATCGGGAAACTCGCTGAAATAAGGCGTGTTCGCAGGGTCTTCATATAATACACTGTCAATTTCGGATGTTGGGTAACCGGTAAAATCCCAAACCAGGTTTTCACCGGTTTTCCCGAACACAAACGAGGCCGGATCGTCAAGATAAACGGACAGTATCAGTCTGCCATAGGCCGGAGCCATGGTTGAATCCAGCACCACCTGAGCTTTGGTTGCTAATGCCATAAAAACCAAAGCCATAAAGAGGGTAAGCTTGTTTTGCATAAAATTCATTTTTTGCAAAGGTAATACACTGCTGTCTTAATTGGAAAGCCTTGGTATCAAAAAATAATTCAGCTCAGGTGGAATAAAAAACCAACATCCAATCCTGTCAGAAAGTTGTTAATCGCACTTGTCTTCTTTCATAAACGGATAGCGGAAATCGCGTGGAGGGATGAGGGTTTCCTTAATTGTTCGCGGGCTGGTCCATCGCAGCAGGTTCAGATAGCTGCCTGCCTTGTCGTTTGTTCCCGATTGGCGCGATCCGCCAAAAGGCTGTTGTCCTACAACCGCTCCCGTAGGCTTATCATTGTAATAAAGATTGCCTGCTGCATAGCGTAATGCACGGCACGCCTTTACAAGAATATTGCGGTCTTGTGCAAAAATGGATCCGGTAAGGCCAAAAGGAGAGGTTTTATCAACCAATTCCAGGGTTTCCTCAAATTCATTGTCTTTATAAACGAACAGGCTCAGCACCGGCCCGAATATTTCCTCTTCCATGGTGATAAAATGAGGATTGGTCACCTGGATTACAGTTGGTTCAATAAAATAGCCAACTGACTTGTCGCCGTTTCCTCCATACAAAACAGTAGCTTCGGAAGAAGATCTGGCTTTATTGATATAACCCATAATGTTGTCAAATGAGCCCTCGTCAATAACGGCGTTCATAAAGTTTGAAAACTGCCTGACGTCACCAACTGTGATCTGAGAAAGCGCATCCAGCATTCTTTCCTTTATCTGAGGCCAGAGAGATGCAGGAATATATGCACGGGATGCAGCCGAACATTTTTGGCCCTGGTATTCAAATGCGCCCCTTACAAGCGCGGTTGCCACTTCATCAACATCGGCAGAATTGTGAACCAGCACAAAGTCTTTGCCGCCGGTTTCGCCAACAATCTTGGGGTACGACTTGTATTTGTTCAGGTTGGCTGCACTGGCTTGCCACAAATGGTTAAACGTGTTGTTTGAACCAGTAAAATGCAATCCGGCAAAATGATGGTCGCCCAGAACTGTTCTTCCGATTACCGATCCCTGCCCGGGTATGAAGTTAATGACTCCATCCGGCAAGCCAGCTTCCTTGAATATTTTCATCAGGATGTAGTTTGACAGAATGGAAGTTGATGCCGGTTTCCACAGCAAGGTGTTGCCCATGACGGCAGGCGACATATTCAGGTTGGAAGCAATGGCCGTGAAGTTGAATGGCGTTACGGCAAAAATGAACCCTTCAATCGGACGATATTCAATGCGGTTGACGATCCCGGGTTCGGAATGCGGCTGATCGTTGTAAATATCCGAAATATAATGGGCATTGAATCTGAGAAAATCAATGGTTTCGCAAGCAGCATCAATTTCGGCCTGCATAACATTCTTGCTCTGCCCCAGCATGGTGGCGGCATTGATAAGGGCACGGTATTTCTTTGAAATCAGCTCAGCAATTTTCAGACTGATGGAAAGGCGTTCAACCCATGAAATTTCGGCCCATTCGCGATGGGCTTTCATGGCGGCTTCTATTGCCATTTTTACTTCTTTCTCGCCGGCCTTATGATAAATGGCAAGCTTATGCTGATGATTGTGTGGCATAATTACCGGATCGGTATCTCCTGTCCTGATTTCTTTGCCACCAATGATCAGTGGGATTTCAGTGGTTTCAGCAGTAAGGCGGTCAAGCTCCTCCGAAAGGGTTTTTCGTTCACGTGTGCCCGGCGAATAGGATTTTACAGGCTCATTCTCAGGATAATCGAATTGAAAAATGGCATTGTTCATAATGATGAGATGTGTTATTTAGGTTTTGATTTTAAACACGTTAAAGATGATTTCATAACAAACTTCCCTGCACCTTTGTTCTGGCTCGCGGAATGGTTTTTCGCGCTCACACCAGCAAACCCATACCAGTATGCTGATTTTTAGCCAAAGAGAGGGTTTTGCTTGCCGTTCGGCAAAAATTTTCTACTTTTGTGAACCAATTCACATTGTTTCTTTTATAACAACTGAATGTTTTAAACGTCACACTATCAGCGCAAAAATATATTGATATATTTATTAACTATTTAAAGGGAGCAACTATTATGAACATTGCCGAATTAAAATCGAATCGCAAGATTCTGAAAGAACTAAGGTACGAGAAAACGCCATTGTACCGTGGATATACTGACAAGGTTCTGTATATCAATGTAGGTACCAACGAAATCATTGAAAAAGCTGTGCCTGAAGTCATGAAAGAAAAGTTTGTTGGCGGAAAAGGCTATGGCCTGAGATTATTGTGGGATGCCACCACGCCTCAGACAAAATGGAATGATCCTGAAAACGAACTTATCATTGCTCCCGGACCGATTTCGGGCATTACACAATATTCAGGGGCAGGTAAGTCGCTGTTGGTTTCTATTTCGCCTCAAACCGACTCAGTTATGGACTCAAACGTCGGCGGTTTTTTCGGACCATTCCTCAAATTCTCGGGATACGATGCACTGGAGCTTCAGGGAAAGGCTGAAAAAGACATCATCATCTATATTGACGGCAAAGAAGGCACAATTGAGATTTTTGAAGATCCGGGGCTTTCTGTTGATTCGCACCTCCTGGTGGAAGAACTCACCGAAATGTTTGCCGAAGATGAAAAAGATGCAAGGAATATCGGAGTAGTTTCAACCGGCGCTGCCGCAGAAAACTCTTTGATTGGCATGATCAATTTTACATTTTATGATGTAAAACGCAAGAAAATCCGTCTGAAACAAGCCGGAAGGGGTGGTCTTGGAACGGTTATGCGCGATAAAAAAATCAAGGCTATTGTTTCCCGTATCGAAGGCGTGAAAGGCAACCTGAACAATGTAGCCGATATGGACGCCATTAAAGAAAGAGGACAACGCTTTAACCGCGAAATGCGTGAACTCGACGACAAACAATGCCAGATGCGTAAGAAAGGCACAGCCAACATTGTGAACGTTATGCATGATTACGATCTGTTGCCGGTTAAAAATTTCCAATATGGCAGCCATGAGCTAGGCAACAATATCCACTCCAACATATTCAGGGACAAATATTTCACCCAGGATGTTTTTGACGGTTGCTGGATAGGCTGTAATATGTCATGCGCCAAAGGGGTTGATGATTACGTTCTGAAAACAGGCCCCTATAAGGATCAGAAAGTTATTGTTGACGGACCCGAATATGAAAATGCTGCCGGTCTGGGTTCAAACCTGGGCATCTTCGATCCGGAATATATTATCGAAGCCAATTTTTACTGCGATACATATGGCATTTGTACCATCACCTGGGGAACCATTGTAGCGTTTATCATGGAGTGCTATGAAAACGGAATCCTGAACAAAGAGCGTACAGGTGGCCTTGACCTGAACTTTGGCAGTCAGGAAGATTCACTGGAATTACTCCACCAACTGGCACGCGGCGAAGGCTTTGGCATTGTTGCAGGGCTTGGAATCAGAAAGATGAAAGAAATGTTCATCGAAAAAGGCTGGGGCGATCCACAGTTTTTGCAGGACATCGGCATGGAAAACAAAGGGCTTGAGTACTCACAATATGTTTCAAAGGAATCCCTTGCACAGCAGGGCGGTTATGCCATGACCAACAAAGGGCCGCAGCATGATGAAGCATGGCTCATTTTTATGGATATGGTGAACAACCAGATACCCACTTTCGAAGACAAAGCCGACGCACTTCACTACATGCCTATGTTCCGTACATGGTTCGGACTACAGGGCTTGTGTAAACTTTGCTGGAACGATGTGGTTCCCGAAAGCAATGCCGAAGCCGATGAACCCCATAAAATTCCTGAACACGTTGACAACTATGTAGCCATTTACAAAGGCGTAACCGGAAAACCTTTCGATAAGGAAGAACTGATCCGTCAAAGCGAGCGCGTTTATAATTTCCAGCGCGTGTTTAACATTCGCCGCGGATACGGACTTCGCAAGCACGATGCACAACCCTATCGCGCCGCAGGCCCTGTTACCCAGGAAGAATACCTCTCACGTCAGGAACGTTACGACAAGCAACTTAAAGAACTCCAGGGGCTTGACCCGGAAAAAATGACACTGCAGGAAAAACTGGCTGCAACCCGCAAATATCGGGAAGACCGCTACGAACAGTTGCTGGATGCAGTTTACAAACGTCGTGGCTGGACCAATAACGGCGTGCCTACCATTGAACATCTGAAAGATTTGGGAATGGATCTTCCGGAGGTTATTGAAGTGGTGAAGGATCTGCAATAATAAACAAAACACCAATGGCTGGAAGTTGATTTCCGGTTTGTAAACCCTGTCAAGGCTTTTGAAACCTTGACAGGGTTTTAACAAAGTACAAATGGCACGGATTGTAATATTCTTTCTGCTGACCCTTTTATCTTCCTGCAGTTTCAACAACAAACCCGGGAAGACTGAAACAATTACCATCTTTCACGCTGGAAGCCTCTCCTACCCTTTCAGGCAGGTGATTAAAGTATTCAATGAAGATTACCCACACATTAAGGTGCAAACCGAAAGCAGCGGCAGTGTGGCAGGGGCAAGAAAGATCACCGATTTAAACCGCATATGCGACATTTATGCCACCGCCGATTACAAGGTGGTGGAAGAACTGCTTTACCCCAGGCACGCCGACTGGTATATTGCTTTTGCGGGCAACGAACTTTCTGTTGTTTTTCACGAAAGTTCAAAGTATGCATCGGAAATCAATGCTGAAAACTGGATGGAAATACTGATGCGGTCTGATGTCAGGTTCGGCCGTTCCGATCCCGACTCCGACCCTTGCGGATATCGTACCCTGCTGATGTGGCAACTTGCCGCCAGTTATTACAATCAACCTGCTTTTTATGAACAAATGCTGGTGAAAGATACCCGCTTCATCCGACCCAAAGAAGTTGATCTGCTCGCTTTGCTTGAAACACAAACCATTGACTACATTTTTCTTTACCGCAGTGTGGCCAAACAACATGGATTAAACTATCTTCAGCTACCCGACAAAATACATCTCGGAAAACCTGAATTTGCCGGAAACTACCAAACTGCAAGTGTCTCTGTGAGAGGCACCGTCCCCGGGGAAACCATCACATTTTATGGAGAACCGATGGTGTATGCAGTAAGCATTCCTTTTGAAGCGCCCAATCCTGAAGCGGCTGAGTTATTCCTTCAGTTCCTTCTTGACCCGGAAAAAGGATTAAAAATTATGGAAGAGAACGGCCAGCCGCCTTTGATGCCTCCCTTCAGCGATAACTATTCCGGCCTGCCACATTCTCTTAGAAAGTTTCTGATAACCAACTGATCCGATCGGATTGCAATAGCTGGCTTTATGCGTGTATTACTGCTTATCAAACGCTTTGATTTCGGAGGGGCTGAGAACCATGTATGTGATCTTGCCAACGAACTCTCATTACAGGGAACAGATGTGTTTGTTATGTCCCCCAGTGGCCGCCAGAAAAAACGTCTTATAAAAGATGTAAAACACATTTCCCTAAAACTCAGAAGCATCCTGGCGCCAATACAGGCATTATATGTTGCATTTGTGATCAAACGAAAAAAAATTGATGTAATCCATGCCCATCAGAACCGTGCAATATTTACGGCCAGTATCGCCTCCTGGCTAACCTCCGTTCCTCTTGTGGCCACCATTCACGGCCGTACACGCTACGACATGCGCACACGTTTGGCCCGCACAAAGCCTGTAAAAATCATATTCGTGAGCAAGCGGGTGAGAGATGCTTCCCCCATGTCTGAAAAAATCAATGGAAGGTCGGAGCTGATACCCAACGGTATAAAAATCCACAGCAACAACGGGTCTCCTATCCGGTACAGCATGTGTTACGTAAGCCGTATTGACCGAAAACACGGTCAATTTCTGGAAATGATTATTACTAAAGTTTTGCCTTTGATTTTCCCATCCCACCCCAGCTTCAGTTTTCTGATTGTTGGCGAAGGGAAAAAACTGGAGCATCTTAAAACGCTTGCTGATCAATTACACAAAAATACCGGAAAAGAAATCTGCTACTTCGCAGGCTACCAGGATGATTTGAATTATTCAGTTGCCGAATCATCCCTTGTAATCGGAGCCGGCAGGGTGGCAATTGCTGGCCTGATTTCGGGGCACGCTGTTTTATCGGCAAATATTAATCGGCTGGGTGGGATGATCAATACAGAAAACTACGATCAGTTAAGCGAAAACAACTTTCTTGATATTCGTTCATCTTCCCCTACACCTGAGGCTTTAACGGATATCATAACCGGATTCCTTGAAAAACAGGATTATTGGAAAAATCAGGCCGAAATATTGCAGAAAAGGGCTGTTAACGAATTTGATATCAGTGTAATCTCTTCCCGCATAAGCCGGGTTTATGAAGACGCCCTGAAGCCGGTTTAAGCTGATTCGTCAATATTGAGCAGATGCTATCACAAAATGAAGATAAAGCAGAAGATAAGACTCTTCCCAATAGTAAAGACTGTTAACAACTGCTGCAACAAAATTTACTTTTGCCTATTTTCGCACATTGAATCGTAAACACATTGCACTTTGAACCATAAAAGCTTGTTTCATTTGGTACTGATTTTTCTGGGCGGCCTCGTTCTTCTATTCATCATCGGGCCTTTGCTTGGTATGGTGCTGGCAACCACTCCCGCACAACTTTTTGAAGCGGCAGCAGAAGAAGAGGTAAGACGGAGTGTCTGGCTAACGCTTTGGGTGTCATTGGCTGCGACTTTCATTTTTGCCCTTGCAGCAGTACCTTTTTCATGGCTGCTTGCCCGAAAACACTTCAGGTTCAAGCAGTTGGTTAGCGGCATCATTGACCTGCCTATTGTGATCCCACATTCCGCGGCGGGTATTGCTGTGCTGGGATTTATTTCCCGTGACTCGGCCCTCGGGAAAATGGCATCATCAGTTGGGATTGATTTTGTAGGAAACCCTGCTGGAATAGCCCTGGCAATGGCTTTTGTAAGCATACCCTTTCTGATCAATGCAGCACGCGATGGTTTTTCCGCTGTTCCCGTAAGGCTTGAAAAAGCAGCCCTGAACCTTGGGGCGTCGCACTTCAGGGTTTTTATGACCATTTCCCTGCCGTTGGCATGGCGCAGTGTGGTTTCGGGGTTTGTGATGATGTTTGCCCGTGGCATGAGCGAATTTGGCGCGGTGATCATTGTAGCATATCACCCTATGATCGCCCCGGTGATGATCTATGAGCGCTTCAGCGCTTTCGGCCTGGCCTATGCAAGGCCTGTTGCAGTGCTTTTCCTGGCGGTATGCCTGGTTTTCTTTATATTATTAAGATTGCTCACAAACAGGATGGGATCCCATGGAAATGCTCAGACTCGATAACATATCCCTGAAAGCAGGTGAGTTTTCAATGCATAATGTTGCTTTCAACGTAGCTGCCGGCGAATACTTCATCCTTCTTGGCCCCTCCGGAGCAGGTAAGTCGCTGATCCTGGAACTGATAGCCGGGTTTTACAAACCCTTGGGCGGCAGGATTTACATGAAAGATCGGGATATCACCGATTTGCCGGTTCAGCAACGGGAAGCAGGGCTGCTTTTCCAGGATTTCGCGGTTTTCCCTCATTTGAGTGTTTTCGATAATATTGCTTACCCTCTCCGCCACATAAGAACCGGAAAGAATAAGCTTATAAAACCTGTGAAATCAATAGCTGCTGAACTTGAGATTGACCATCTGCTTCACCGCAGCCCCACCACATTATCAGGAGGGGAGCAACAACGGGTTGCCCTGGCGCGCACACTAATTAAAAAGCCGGCCATTCTCCTGCTTGATGAACCGCTGGCAGCCCTGGATGTGCAATTGCGCGGGGGCATTCGTTCTTTGTTGCGGAGGATTAATCAAAACGGGCAAACCATCCTCCATGTAACCCACGACTATGAGGAAGCCGCCATACTTGGCCATCGTATCGCCGTGGTTGAAAACAATACAATTGCCCAATGCGGCTCGCACGACGAGGTGTTCCATCATCCTCGTTCATCATTTATAGCCAATTTTGTAGGTATCAGAAATTTCTTTGCCGGGGAACTTCTTACTGATACAACGGAATTGAGTGTTTTTAACGCAAATGGCGTTTCTATTAATCTACTCGCCCGGCAACCAGCCGGAAAAGGTTATGTGGTGATCCGCAGCGAAGACATCATACTCTCCAGGCAGGAGCTTGATAGCAGCGCTACCAATAGTTTTAATGGTGTGATCACAGCCATTGAACCGGCCAGAACCGGCTTTGAGGTCACTGTTGATTGCGGCATACCCCTGATTGCCCTGATTTCAAAGGAATCGGTTCAAAAGCTGGGGCTGGAAACCGGAAAAGCAATTTGGGCGGGATTTAAAGCTTCTGCTGTGAGATTTATCGCCGGCTAATACTCATCATAACATAAAATTATTTCGCAGAATTTTAAAAATAATAACCCGGCAACTTGCATACCAACCCCCTTCATAACTATCTTTGACAGCTTCTAAACCCTTTTTAATCATTAACCCGAAAACAAATAACATACAGCCATGACTGAAGAGCAATTGCCCGCACAACCTGCACCAGCTACAAAAATCAAAAGTCCGCACAAACACAGCCACCACAACGCCTTTTATGGCCTGGGGTTTATCGGTGCAGCCATCTATTACATTTCTACAGCCACTTCCTTCTGGGCAGGCGTGCTGGGTTTTCTAAAAGCATTGATTTGGCCTGTTTTCCTGGTTTATGAATGGATGAAATACCTGGGAATGTAGATTTTTATCCATTCACATCCGAAAGTTTAATTTTAAATTCCGGAATAATTGGAGACCGCCGATTATTTTAATAGGTTTTTGTAGTAATTTGGCCGCATCAATCGTATTACTTTCAACAGCCAGGTAAACACACCGGCTTTGCGGGTTATATAGCCTGTATACGTATGATCTGCATATCAAAATAATCATTCCTCATAAAAATCTCTTAACATGAAAACTGCAAAGAAACACGTCATGCTCCTTCTGTTTTGCCTTTTCGCACTCAGCATTTTTGCCGGCAATCCGCTGGAAGTAAAAACTTACACACTTGCAAACGGCCTGACCGTTTACCTGAACGAAGACCACAGCAAACCCGAAATTTTCGGAGCTGTTGTAGTGAGGGCCGGGAGCCGCCACGATCCGGAAGACGCCACAGGCATAGCCCATTACTTTGAACACATCATGTTCAAGGGAACCGATCGCATTGGTACCATTGACTGGGAATCGGAAAAAGTATATCTCGACAGCATTTCAATGTATTACGACCGACTGGCCGAAACCTCCGATGTGGCCACACGCCTTGAAATCCAGCGCGAAATCAACCGGCTATCCATCAAAGCTGCCGAATTTGCCATTCCCAACGAAACCGATATTCTGCTACGCGACATTGGAGGGCAGAACCTGAATGCGGGAACCGGATTTGAGCTCACTGTTTACCACAATTCCTTTCCGGCTTATCAGCTCGAAAAATGGATGGACATTTATGTTGAGCGTTTCCGCAATCCCGTTTTTCGCCTTTTTCAATCCGAACTTGAAACCGTTTATGAGGAAAAAAACCTTTACAGCGACATTCCTATACAAGGAATGTTCGAAGACTTCCTGCAAACCATGTACAAGGATCACCCTTACTCCAAACCCATCATCGGGCTTACCGAACACCTCAAAAATCCCCGTCTGAGCCAGATGCTGGAGTTCTATAACACCTGGTATGTTGCCAACAACATGGCATTGGTTCTTACCGGCAGCTTCCACACCGATGAAATCATGCCGATGATTGAAGAAAAATTCGGAACCTGGCGCAGCGCCGACCTGCCCGAACTACCGGAATACAAGTTGCCGCCATTTAAGGGAAGGGAGTTCAGGCAGGTACGCATGAGTCCGGTTCGCATAGGCTTGATGGGCTTCCGCACTGTGCCGGCAGGCCACTCCGACGACCCAGCTATGGAAATTGCCACCCGTCTGCTGTCAAACGGAGCTGGCACAGGCATTTTCGATCGCATGGTGATGGATAATAAAATACTTGCCGTTCAGCCTTTTGCACTTCAGGCGCCCGATCACGGAAGCTACCTGATTTTGTTTGTTCCCAAAATTGTTGGACAGCGTTTTCGTTCAGCAGAGAATCTTGTAAATGAAGGATTGCAAGCCTTACGCAAGGGGGATTTTGAGGATCAGCTATTTGAAGCGGTGAAGCTTGAATACAAAAAAGAATTCCAGCTTATGCTCGAAAATGCTGAAAACCGCGCCTACCTGATGATTAATGGCTTTATTGAGGATCGTACCTGGGAGGAAATCCTCAACGAAATGGAAGAAATTGAAAAGATCACCCGCGAGGATGTGGTCAGGGTTGCAAACACATATTTAGGGGATAACCGCCTGGTTTACTGGTCAAAAATGGGATTTCCCAAAAAAGATAAACTTGAAAAACCCGACTGGGAGCCGGTTATCCCTCAAAACACAGAGCTACAATCCGACTTTGCCCGCAGGCTTAACGAAATACCCGAAGTATGGCCTGAACCGGTATTTGTCGAATTCGGGGAGGATGTGAGATTTGAACCTTTGCAAAAAGGGTATGAACTCTACCACACACAAAACCCATACAATGATATATTTACCCTCTGCCTGCAATTCAGAAAAGGCAAACTGCATGAAAACCTGCTTGAAAATGCGGTGGAATATATGAATCTTGTAGGAACGGCAAATAAATCATTCAACCAGTTTAAAAGCGAGCTGCAAAGCATGGGGGCTTCACTGTATTTTTCTGCTACCGACAACGCTGTGATTGTTAAAGTTGAAGGTTTTGATGACAAATTTGCCCCCACCCTGCAACTTGTGAACGAAATGCTTACAAACCCTGGTGTTGACGACACACAATTAGAAAAATTTCTTGAGGGCATCAAGGCCAACAACAAAATGCGGCGCGACGATCCGATGACCATCGGAAACGCACTTTACCAGTATGCCATCTATGAAAACATGTCGCCTCATATCCGAAATCTTACCCTGCGGGAAGCACGCCAACTCAACGGCAAACAGTTGATTGCCATATTCAGTGATGCCCTTGAGCATGAAGGTGAAATTCTGTATACCGGAAGTCTTTCTTTTGAAGATGTCAGGGAAGCCGTTGCCGGCCACCTTCACTTCCAGGAAAACCCAAAAAGTCTGCCCTTCATTGAACTTGCCCGCAAAGAATTTGAAAACAATACTGTGTATCTTCATCACAACAAAAAAGCGCGCCAAAGTAACATCAATTACTTTGTTCAGTGCAATAATTTAAGTGAACAGGATAGAGCGCTGACCGATGCATTCAACGAGTATTTCGGTTCGGGAATGAGTTCGCTTGTTTTCCAGGAGATACGTGAATTCCGTTCGCTTTCCTATGCGGCTTATGCAAGGTTCCGCCCGGCGTTTTTAAAGGAGAACCCCGCGCATCTGATGGGTTATATGAACACCCAAAGCGATAAAACACTCGAAGGTATTGAGGCCATGAGCGAGCTCATCCTGGAAATGCCACTTCGCCCCGAGCGCATGGATGGCATCCGCAAAGGCCTGCTTCAGTCAGTTTATACTTCCAGACCCAACTTCCGCGATCTGAACCAAACTGTAGCCCGGTGGAGAATGCAAGGCTATGACAGTGATCCCGGCCAGTTAAGGTATTCAATCTACAACCGGATGGATTTTAACGATATTGTGAATTTTTACAAGGAGCAAATTGCCAACAAGCCATTGTTGATCACTGTTTCGGGCAACCTCAAGGGAATTGACCGCAATGTGCTGGGCAAATACGGCAAACTCGTTGAGTTGAAGTACACGGACTTTATCAGGGAATAAGAGGTTTTTGTTGTTGAATGGATGATGGAAAATGTATAATGTGTGGATATTGCCAAATGAGAGGATACCTTCTTCATAACACATCCACACATCCCGACCGCTATCAATAACGATCGGCATCTCACCCATCATACTCCATTCTCCAATATTATCCGAATAAGATATAGTGATCACATTTTCCGGTTATAACCACAAATTCTTATAAGTTTTTCCGGTTATATACCGGAATTTACATATTCCTCCTGTACTGCCCGCCCACTTCAAACAAAGCCTGTGAGATTTGACCCAGCGAGCAATGTTTGGTGGCTTCGATCAGCGCATCGAAAGTATTCTGATTGCGCAGGGCAGATTTTCTCAGGTTTTCGAGCGCAAGGTTTGCTTCTTTTTCGTTGCGAACCAAGAGGTTTTGAAGGGTTTCGATTTGTTGCTGTTTTTCTGTTTCGGTGGCACGGATTACTTCGCCGGGGATGGTAGTGGGCGAACCGCTAGCCGAAAGGAAAGTGTTCACACCCATAATGGGCAGTTTGCCGCTGTGCTTCAGGTGCTCATAATACAGCGATTCTTCCTGAATCTTGTTGCGCTGGTACATGGTTTCCATGGCGCCCAATACGCCGCCGCGCTCTGTAATACGCTCAAATTCCTGCAACACGGCTTCCTCAACCAGGTTAGTCAGGTATTCGATGATAAAAGAACCTTGCAATGGATTCTGATTTTTTGCCAGACCCAACTCATGGTTGATGATCATTTGTATGGCCACTGCCCGGCGAACAGATTCTTCGGTGGGAGTAGTGATGGCTTCGTCGTAAGCGTTGGTGTGCAGTGAGTTGCAGTTGTCGTAGATAGCGCCCAATGCCTGAAGCGTTGTGCGGATATCGTTAAACTCAATTTCCTGGGCATGCAATGAGCGGCCGGAAGTCTGGATATGGTATTTGAGCTTTTGAGAGCGCTCGGAGGCTTTGTAAAGGTATTTCAGCGCTTTTGCCCAGATCAGCCTGGCCACACGGCCTATCACGGTGTATTCGGCATCGAGACCGTTGGAGAAAAAGAATGAAAAATTGGGTGCGAAGTCATCTACTTTCATCCCGCGTGATCGGTAATATTCCAGGAATGTGAAGCCGTTGGCCAGCGTGAAAGCCAGTTGCGTAATCGGATTGGCGCCGGCCTCGGCAATATGATATCCCGAAATGGAAACCGAATAAAAGTTGCGTACCCTGTTACGGATAAAATATTCCTGTATGTCGCCCATCATACGCAGGGCAAATTCGGTGGAAAAGATGCAGGTGTTTTGTGCCTGGTCTTCCTTTAAAATATCTGCCTGAACCGTGCCGCGAACTGCGGATAAAGTTTCAGTTTTGATCTTTTCATACACCTCGGCAGGCAGCACCTGGTCGCCGGTAACGCCAAGCAGCATCAGGCCGAGGCCGTCGTTGCCATCGGGCAGAGCGTCATTGTAAACCGGGCGTTTGGCATTGCGTTCCTCAAATATCTTTTTGATCTTTTTTTCAACCTGCCTGGTAAGGCCGTTCTTTTTAATATAAATCTCGCATTGCTGGTCAATGGCTGCATTCATGAAATATCCTACCAGTGCAGGCGCCGGGCCATTGATGGTCATGGAAACCGAGGTAGCCGGGTCGGCAAGGTTGAAACCGGAATAGAGTTTTTTGGCATCGTCGAGGCAGCAGACCGAAACGCCGGAATTACCTATTTTGCCGTAAATATCAGGCCTTTCGCCGGGGTCGCGGCCATAGAGTGTTACCGAATCAAAGGCCGTGGAAAGGCGGCGGGCGGGCATGCCTTTGCTCAGGTAATGGAAGCGTTTGTTGGTGCGTTCTGGAGCGCCTTCGCCGGCAAACATGCGGGTGGGGTCTTCGGCTTCGCGTTTAAAAGGGAAAACGCCGGCGGCATAGGGAAATTCGCCAGGCACGTTTTCGCGCAACTGCCACTTCAGGCGGTCGCCCCAGGCGTTGAAAGCCGGAAGTGCAATTTTGGGAACCTTCTGGTGCGAAAGCGTTTCGGTGTGGGTTTCAACGCTGATGGTTTTATCACGGACCGTATATTCAAAAACCTGTTCGGTGTATTTTTTCTGCAGCTCATCCCAGGTTTCGATCAGGCGGAGGTTTTCAGGGTCAAGCTTTGCTTTGACTTCCTCAGCCTTCTGAAGCAGTGATTTTGTCAGGTTCTTATCGGCATTTTTGTCCTTTTCAAGATTTTCGGCGCTAAGCATCAGCGCATAGTATTCCTGAGCAATAACAGCTTGCTCTTCGCTCATTTTGTTGTAGTTGCGAACCGTTTCGGCAATCTCAGCCAAATATCGCACACGTGAAGCCGGAATAACAGGAGATGTCTTGCCCGGTTCTTCCTCCACATGCATTTTGCTTGAGAAATCCTGCATAGTACGGTCATCAGTCATTTTCACGAGTGCGGCATACATCCGGTTCACACCGGGATCGTTAAACCGTGAAGCTATGGTAGGATAGATGGGCAGGCTTTCGGGATCGGAATCAAAAAGCAGGCGGTTGCGGGAATATTGCTTGCGGATGTGGTTGATGGCGTCGGCGGCGCCAGGGCGATCGGCTTTGTTCAGCACGACCATATCGGCGAAGTCGAGCATGTCAATTTTTTCAAGTTGGGTGGGAGCGCCGAATTCGGGTGTCATCACATAAAGTGAAAGGTCTGCGTGCTCGGTTATCTGTGAGTCGCTCTGCCCTATGCCGGAAGTTTCGAGCAGCACCAGATCAAAGCCTGCATTTTTAATGATGCAAAGCACATCCTTAATGTGTTTTGAGAGCGCAACATTGGCCTGCCTTGTTGCCAGCGAGCGCATGTAAACGTTTGGATGGTGCACGGCGTTCATGCGGATGCGGTCGCCCAGCAATGCGCCACCGGAGCGTTTGCGGGTGGGATCCACCGAAATAATAGCAAAATGTTTTTCAGGAAAATCAACCAGCAGGCGACGGATAATCTCATCGGTTACTGAGGATTTTCCTGCGCCACCGGTTCCGGTTATGCCTATCACGGGCGCCTGAATGCGGCTGCAATCATTGGAAATTTGATCAAGAAGTTTGCGGGTTGGCTCGGGATAATTTTCAGCAGCCGTGATCAGGCGGGCGATGGCCTGATGGTTGTTGTGATGAATGTCATTTGCTTTGATTGAAATATCTTTTCCCAGCGGAAAATCCAGCCTTTCAACCATGTCGTTGATCATGCCCTGCAGGCCCATCGTGCGGCCGTCGTCGGGCGAATAAATCCGCTCAATGCCGTATTCCTGAAGTTCTTTGATCTCGTCGGGCAGGATTACGCCACCGCCGCCGCCAAATATTTTAATATGACCCGATCCACGTTCCTGAAACAAATCATACATGTATTTGAAATACTCCATATGGCCACCCTGATAGGAAGAGATTGCAATGCCCTGCACATCTTCCTGGATCGCACAATCCACGATTTCCTGAACCGATCGGTCGTGGCCAAGGTGTATCACTTCAACGCCGGTGGCCTGAATAATACGGCGCATCACGTTGATGGCGGCATCATGCCCATCGAAAAGTGATGCGGCGGTTACAACCCGGATATGGTTTTTAGACTTGTATGGCTGTATCTTATTCATGACTGGGGTTTTGGAATAAACAGATGAAAATGCGGAATGTTGAGTTAATAGATTGTATCTTTGAGGTTAGAAATAATTTCCCGGTTTATGGAAGAGCCACAGATTACGTTTAGAACCAAGAAACAATCTAAAGATGAAAGCCGGCTGAAGGATATTGAAAGAAGACCAGCAGAAAGGATTATGCTTTTTCCTGAGCTGTCAGAATTTTATCTCAAGCTGTATCTACCCATTAAATCAGAACCTGACAATAACTTTCACATTTACCGGGATGAACAGTGATAAAATAATGACCATGACATCCGATGAGTTTAACTTGACGGAAATGAACATTCGCAAACCTAATTCTGTTAATCCCACGTTGATTCCACTTCAGCCCACCTTTTATGAAAACCCTGGTAATGATTTTGGCATTGGTGTTAAGTATTAGCCAATACGCGCATTCGCAGCAAGATCCATCACCACTTTCCAGGAACAGTGCTTTTATAGAGCTTTTAGGATCCGGATTTATCCTGAGTTTTAATTACCAGCGACATTTCTTTTTGCAAAACAATCGTCATCTTTCTGTTAGGGCCGGCATAGGACCGGGATTCGATAAAGAAGATGCTTTTTTACCCATTGGTGTTACATACAACATCGGTAAACTGAAACACTTTTTTGAAACGGGCTTAGGATATACCCACAGACCGGATCCAGACGATCAGCGTTGGATAAATGTGATAGTTGGGTATAAATATCAGCATCATCGAAGTGGATTTCTACTCAAAGCACAATTAACGCCCATGATCTTTGTTAATAATTTTGAAGATGACAGATGGCCTGTTTTCCCATGGGCTGGCATCGTACTGGGATGGTCTTTGTGATTCAGAAAGGTTTTTCGAGAAATCTCATCATACAACCCATTACAATAAAATTAATGGGTAATTCTCTTATTTTTATCAAAAGCCCTATTCCCGATAATCATTTAGCAGCGTGTTAACAAAACCCGCCATGTAAACCGGAAGCGAAATCAGATCATAAGTCAGTTCTTTGATTTGCCCCTGTATATTGATATTAGCATTCAGGTTCCGGCCAAAAGAAGGTAAATCGAGGTTAAACCGGATTCCTGTTTTCTGGCCTTTTTCACCAAGATAGACCTGAAGCGATTTTAATGTCCCAGATTTACCCGCTTTAACTTCAATAGGGTAGATTCTGTTTTTGATTTGATGTAAGAAGTCAATCTCAGCATTGGCATTCTTTTTTTCTCGCATCCAATAATACAAACGGGCATCCTCATACATATCAAAACCTGTAATTAATTGCTGTCCAACAAACTGTTCAGCCAGCATTCCTTCAAAGTCTGTAATCATCTCACGGATATCAGTCAGTTTAATCCCGGCCAGATTACATACGAGTCCGATATCAAGAAATAAAGGTTTAAAAACACCTTCATCAACATACTGTGTAATTGGTACTTTTGAAGAGGATGTATGGCGAACCATATGCAATAGTCTGCTGAGTTCCAATTTGCGCAAAGCTTCTTTTAGGTTGTTTGAGTGTTCGGCTCTGTTAATATTAACGTACCTGAGCTTTTTGCCAATATTTCGTGCTGCATACTCAAGGCAGTCGCTTAGAAGCGATTGTTGTTTTTTTGTGCCATATTTGGCAAAATCGTATTTAAAGGAGGTAATGATTGCGTTTTGTACCTTCTCAACTTCAATCAAATTGCCGGTTTCAACGTAAGTTTTGACTGAGGCGGGCATACCCCCAATAAAAAAATATAGTCGCAACCAGTTAAGAATTTGTGTGTGTAAAGCTTCGCCAAACTGATCATTCAATTTATAGGACTGAATATAGTCAGCGAGTCCTGTTTTGCCAATTGCCAGTAAAAATTCCAGAAAATTCATCGGATATAAATAAGCAAATTCAACCCTTCCAACCGGCATGGAGTAATTCATTTCATTCAAGGTATGATCTAATAGCGATCCGGCAGCAATTACATGCAATCCGGGTTTCTCCTCATAAAAATATCGCAGGGCAACCAGAGCTTCGGGAAGCAACTGAACTTCGTCAATGAAGAGTAATGTTTTGCCTTCAATAACAGGAGTGTCAAAAAGTACTGACAGCTCATTAATAATCAGTTGTGGATCAACAAGTTTAAAGATTGAGTGGAGATTTGGAGTTTTCTCAGGATTCACTTTCAGGTAGTAATCAAAGGCGTTTTTGCCAAGCTGATCAACCAGCCATGTTTTACCAACCTGTCGGGCGCCCCTGATAATCAGCGGTTTTCTGTTGGGACTTGTTCTCCATTGATCCAAATATGGTTCAAATAGTCGCTTCATGCGTTTTTTCAGCAAAAATAAAAAAAAATCAAAACACCCCCATAAAATAGATAATATTTTCCAAAACACCATAGTATTTTGGTATAATATTTCCAAAGAACCATAGTATTTTAGAAATAAACGGTCTAATAGTAGTATTAACAGCATGATGTGTTTTATGTTCTTTTCCCTCTCCCATTTAAAGTTAGGCATCATAATTCCCCAAATAATCTACCCACACGGACTTTTTTATTAGTTATCAGGAAACATTGACTTTATGCTTCAGCGCCTAACCTGAATTGAGTCCGGATAACAATTTTATAGCTGGCCGACCTTTTGCATGCAGATTCATAAATATTTACTACTTTGGCATGCCATTTCATCAATAAAATTCATCGTTATGATCAAACAGCTAGTTTTTCTGATCATCCTAATCGTCACATTTGTTGTTTTCTCATGGACAATGCAACGCATCATTGCTCTTTTCAGGCTCACGCGACCTGCCTTTCCCGTAAAAAATTTGGGAAAAAGAGTGGCCGTTACCCTGAAAGTTGCCATTGGTCAGTCCAAAATCTTTCGCTGGCCTTTTACCGGATTACTTCACGCGCTCGTTTTCTGGGGTTTTATGGTCATCACCATCGGCAGCATCGAAATGGTGATTGACGGATTGGCCGGAACCGAAAGGGCGATGGGAATCCTTGGCCCATTTTATGATTTGATTATTGGCAGCGGAGATGTTTTTGCTGCCATTGTTTTAATCTCGATACTTGTTTTTCTTGCCCGCCGGCTTTTCCTGAGCATCGGCCGCTTCAAAGGTGAAGAAATCAGAAAGATTTCAAAGATTGACGCCAACATTGCACTTAGCATGATAATGCTGCTGATGGTCTCGCTGCTGGGAATGAATATCGGTTATGTGGCTTTGCATAATGAGAGTATGGTTGGCGTTTACCCTGTGAGCCAATGGATGGCTGGGTTTGTAACTTCGGGAATGTCGCCCCACGGGCTGCATGTTTTTCATGAAGTAAACTGGTGGGCGCATATTTTACTGATCTTCATTTTTGCCAACATACTGCCTTACAGCAAACATTTCCATGTGTTTACCTCGGTTCCCAATGTTTTTCTGAGCCGGTTGGAACCACTGGGATATCTGCCCAACATGGACAATGTGATGAACGAGGTGAAAATGATGATGAACCCGGAAGCCACGACATCTGAAGCGCCTCCCATCACCCGGTTCGGCGTGAAAGATGCCGAGGATGTAAACTGGAAGAACTACTTCGATTCTCTGGCCTGTACCGAGTGTGGCCGTTGCACAGCAGTATGTCCGGCCAATATCACCGGCAAAAAGCTGTCGCCGCGGAAAATATTTGTTGACCTGCGTGCCCGCATGAAAGAAAAAGGGCCGGGTCTTATCAAAAACGAAAAAGATTATAACGACAACAAAAACCTGATTCGTGATTACATTACAGAGGAAGAACTCTGGGCATGCACTACCTGCAATGCCTGCGCGCAGGAATGTCCTATTAACATTAACCATCCCACACTGATCGTTGACATGCGCCGCTACCTGGTGATGGAAGAAGCCGCTGCCCCCGCCGAACTTAACATGATGTTCACCAATATCGAAAACAACGGCGCACCCTGGCAGCGCGGGCCGGAGGAGAGGCTGGTCTGGGCGGAGACTTTGTAGAAGAGTTAAGGTGTTAAAGTGTTTATGTGTTCATGTGGTTTGTGCTAAGGTTATTTAGTAAAATTTAATTGATAAATAAAATTGTAAAAAATGGCTGGGAAAGTAGATAGGTTTGAGGATTTGACATGTTGGCAATCAGCCAGGCAACTGGTAAAGACTGTTTTTCTTGCTTGCATGGAAGGTAAACTCAGAAAAGATTTTGATATGCAATCACAATTTAAAAGGGCTGCATTATCAACTCAAAACAACATAGCTGAAGGTTTCTGCAGGTATTATAAAAAAGAATTTGTCAGATTTCTTGATATATCTCAAAGTTCAGCAGGAGAAATTCTAAGCATGTGTTATAACCTTGAAGATTTGGATATGATTGATAAAGAAAAAATTGAATCGATCATGTCATTAGCAGTAGAAACCAGAACCCGAACATTAGGATTAATAAAGTATCTCACACGTAAGAACGATCCTGAAAGCTAATTTGACCATCCAATAATCGTTGAAGTTATAAATCCAGTATATAAACCTGAACACCCAAACACCTGATATATAAACACCCAAGCACCTGAATACATAAACACTTGAACACATGAAAACTAATCTGCCAATAATGTCAAACCTCCACGCTGAAGGCCGCAAACCTGAGTACCTCTACTGGGTTGGCTGTGCCGGAGCATTTGACGACCGCTATCAGAAAGTAGCGCGGGCTTTTACACGCATCCTGAACCACCTGAAAATAGACTATGCCATTTTGGGTAAGGAAGAAACATGTAACGGCGATCCTGCCCGCCGCGCCGGCAACGAAATGCTTTTCCATATGCAGGCCACACAGGTTGTGGAAACTTTTACCCGTTACGAAGTGAAAAAGATCATTACTACCTGTCCGCATTGCTTTAATATTTTTAAAAATGAATATCCCGATGTGGGCTGGAGCGGTGAAGTAATCCACCATAGCCAATTTTTAGAGCAAATGATTGACAGCGGCAAACTATCGGTTTCCAAAGATATTTTCAAAGGCAGGCGAACAGTTTTTCACGACCCTTGTTATCTTGGTCGTGGCAATAATGAATACGATGCCCCGCGTAATGTGATGGATGCGCTGAAAACCGACAGGGTTGAAATGCCTCGCAGCAAGAGTTTCGCTTTGTGCTGCGGAGCCGGTGGCGCCCAGATGTTTAAGGAAGCGGAACCGGGAAACAAAGAGGTTTATGCCGAACGCACGGAAGAAGCCCTTGCCACCGGAGCAAATGTTATTGCCACAGCCTGTCCGTTTTGTATGACCATGCTTACCGATGGCATCAAATACAAAAACAGGGAAGAAGATGTGAAAAACCTGGATATCGCCGAGATGATTGCTGAATCGCTCGGATTGTAAAAACACAACTGTGGAACTTTTTGAAACCCAAGTAATCAGTCATAAAATCCTCGGGATCAGTGGGCATTTGCTTCGTGTTCCATTACTGCATGAATTTAACCCGGGCCAGGTAATGGGATTGGGTCTGAAAGGTTTGTATCCGCCACGGATATACAGTATTGCCGGATCAGACTTCAAAACCTGGATAGAGTTTCTTTTCGATGTAAGGCCCGAAGGGTTTTTGTCGCCCAAACTTGCCGAACTCAAAGCCGGCGATGTAATCCAGATCACCAAACCTTTCGGCGCTTTTCTCGGCTCCCGGGAGCCTGCCTGGTGGATTGCCGGAGGAACAGGAATTGCACCTTTCAAAGCCATGCTCGATGCCGGACTGATCGGGAATAAAACACTTGTTCATGGCGTTCGTGATCCGTCAAACTTCTACTTTTATGAAGCCTTTGAGGAAGCGCTTGGTTCGGAATATGTACGATGTTGCTCCGGCGAAAAAGCCGAAGGTTGTTTTAATGGACGGGTAACGAATTACCTTGAACAATTACCTGAGCTTCCTTCTGATATTCATTACTATCTTTGCGGTAGCGCCGAAATGGTAGTGGACACCCGTGATGTGCTGATTGCAAGAGGGGTGCTGTTTAACAATATTGTTGCAGAAATCTACTTCTAGGCACAACACGTATAAATGGCATGAATAACAAAAATGATGGTCAACAATAAAAAGCCACTATTCGGGAAAACCCTGGAAGAACTCAAAGAAATAGTTCAGAAACTTAACCTGCCTTCCTTTACGGCAAAGCAGCTCGCCGACTGGCTCTACAAAAAAGATGTTGTGGATTTTGAAGCAATGACAAATCTTTCAAAAGAAGCCCGTCAAAAGCTTAGCGATGAATTAGTAACCGGATTGTCAGCGCCGGAAAAAGTGCAGGCTTCCACTGACGGCACAAAGAAATACCTTTACCGCTCTTTTGCCGGGAAATTTGTAGAAGCTGCATACATCCCTGACGATGATCGCCACACATTATGTGTTTCAACTCAGGTGGGCTGCAAAATGGGATGTTTGTTCTGCATGACCGCCAAACAAGGTTTCCAGGGGCAGCTTTCGGCTGGTGAAATACTAAACCAGATAAGAAGTCTCCCGGAAAGGCATCTTCTCACCAACATCGTTTACATGGGCATGGGCGAACCTTTCGACAACCTGGACGAAACCATGAAAAGCCTGGATATTCTCACCGCCGACTATGGTTTCGCCATGAGTCCGAAACGCATCACAGTTTCAACCATTGGCATTATTCCGGGGATGAAGACTTTTCTTGAACAAAGTCAGTGTCATCTTGCCGTGAGCCTTCATTCACCTTTTGAGGAGGATCGTAAAAAGCTGATGCCCATTCAAACGGTCTATCCACTCAAGGAAGTGCTTGATACCATCCGCAACTTTGATTTTTCACGTCAGCGCCGGGTTTCTTTTGAGTACATCATGTTCAAAGGCCTGAACGACACACCCCGCCATGTAAAAGAACTTGCAAAGGTTCTTAATGGTATCCGTTGTCGTATAAACTTGTTAAGATTTCATCCCATCCCGGGCACTCCGCTTGAATCTTCAGGCGATGAAACCATTGCCTGGTTCCGTGAAGCGCTGAAAGAAAAAGGCATTATGACCACACTGCGCCAGTCGCGCGGACAGGATATTGATGCGGCTTGCGGGTTGCTTTCTACGAAGGAATTGCTGAAGAAGTAATTGGGGTATTAAAAGAATGCTAATTCACTAAGATGATTTTACCTGAAACCGAGGATAATTGATCCCTAACCCTGTAGAAATATACGCCCATGGGCAAGTTGCGACTTCCAGCGCCTTTGCCATCCCACATTATTTTATGCTCACCTTCGGTTAGCGTTCCCGAAAAGACATTTGCAACTCTTTTGCCATACAAATCAAATATTTCTAACGCTATTTCTGCCGGATTAGCTAATTCAATGTGAAAGCTGGTGTTTGAAGAAAAAGGGTTGGGATAAGCATGACATTTGATATTTCTGATCTGATACTCTTTTTGTATTGATTCTACCCCAATTGGTGCACTCGTTTCAAAATTTCTGATAATGGTACCAAAGATTCCGGCAGCAAAACCTAAGTCAGGGTCAAGAAAAAATACAGAGTGGAGGTCGCGGCTTGTGTTGCTATTCAAAGTGATCCAATCTGATCCGCCATTATCGGTGTAGAGCATCAAGCCATGATATCCAACAATATAACCAGTATCTGCATTCAGAAAAAATACCGACTTCAGGTGTCTGTCTGCTTCACTTTCCTGAATTTCCCAGTTATTACCACCATCTGTGGTTTTCAAAATAATCCCGTTCCAACCGACAGCATAACCTGTATTGCTATCAACAAAACACACACTATATAAATGCGCTTGAGTAAAACCTGACAGATTCTCAAATGACATGCCACCATCTGTGGTTTTAAGGAATGTACCTGAATACCCGACAACGAAACCATGTTGCTGGTCAGGGAAATGGATTGCAAACAGGTCATTAGTGGTTCCGCTCGGGATTAAACTCCAATCTAAGCCTCCGTTTTGGGTTGTAACAATTGTGCCGTCTATCCCTACCATACACCCATGCATTGGAGAAGTAAAATGCATTGATAGATAGTCTTTGTTTATTCCTGTTGATAGCGAAAACCATTCATCACCTCCATTTGTGGTTTTTAAAACAGCACCCCATCTACCAGCTATATAACCGATTTCATGATCGGGAAATGATATGGCTTTATAATCACCTGTGAAATCGTGGAAAAGTGTTTCCCAGCTAATGCCACCATCTAAACTCCGTAAAATGGTTTTACCTGTTCCTACAGCGAATCCTTTAGACTGATCAAGGAACTTGATATCGAACAGAACTGCTATATTCCCATGAACTGAATGCCAGTTATCGCCAACATCAGAACTTCGAATGATCGCTCCGGCATCTCCAACCACAACAGAAGTTTGCTGATTTATAATACTCAAACATGATAATAGGGATGCGGAGTTTTCCAAATATTCCATTTCCCAGTTAAAGCCACCATCATTCGATTGTATCAGCCTGCCATATAATCCAACTGCGTAACCCTTATTATGATCAGCAAACCTGACCGAATTAAGTGCATAGTAACCATCATACAATATTTCCACCCAGGTATATCCACCGTCCTCGGTTCTGTAAATGAGGTGGCGTTCAATTGAGGATCCTGGACGGGGTTGCACACCAACTGCAAAACCAAGATCAGAATCTACAAAATAGATATCATTAATTTTGTTTTGCGGCGCAACCACCCTCGGTTCCCAGGTTAATCCACCATCCAGCGATCTCAAAATCCTTCCATCGCCAGTTCCGAGAAACCCGGTTAGCTCGTTGATAAAAAAAACTGTATTTAACCGGGATGTTGTACCAATTTCGATCTTTTGCCATGTATCTCCTCCATCCAGGGTTCTCAGAAATACTCCTTCGGTTCCGCTTACAAAACCTGTATTTTGATCATAAAAGAAAACTGACATTAAAAAAGTAGCAACCCCACTGTTACATGAAACCCAGCTAACACCTCCATCGGTGGTTTTATAGATCAAGCCATTTGTGCCAACAGTAAACCCATACTCACAATCTAAAAAAAACACTGAATTCAAATATTCAGTAATTCCACTTTGGAGTTGCGTCCAGTGAATCCCACCATCGGTAGACTTAATGATTGTGCCATAGCTTCCAACGGCATAGCCACACAATGAATCAGGAAAATGAACGCCCCACAGATTTTCTCCCTGTGGATATGGGTTGGACCAGTACCACTGCTGGGCTGATACTGATACTGATAATATAAACGTGATTAAGAATGCAAGTTTTCTCATAAGAAGGTAATTTAACTAACTTATAAAAGTGATGGATTTACAGCAAATATACATCAAAAAACGGAACTAAACGAAATTTTAATTCCGTACAGCATGAAGCATTAGCCATCGAAATGATAATCAGGCAGTCACAAGACTATCTGACAGCATCAGCAAGCCAAATCTTAAAAAAGTTAGGGTTAAAAGGAGAAATCCATTTGTCAAATCTTCTCCAACTCCACCGTAAAATGCCTCAGAATGGGCGCTTCCCGGGTGATGCGAAGGCCTTTGCGAATGGAATCCCTGCGCTCGTAAACATTGGCAAGCGCCACGGCCACATAATCCATATGGTTGTTGGTGTAAACCCGGCGGGGAATGGCCAGCCTTACCAGTTCAAGCTTAGGGTAACGGTTTTCGCGGCTTACAGGGTCGCGGTCGGCAAGGAGCGTTCCGATTTCTACGCCGCGCACGCCACCTTCCAGATACAGCTCAACAGCCAGGGTTTGGGCCGGAAACTCAGCACGGGATACTTGAGGCAAAAACTTCAATGAATCAACAAAGATTGCATGGCCACCGGTGGGCTTGATAATAGGAATACCGTAAGAAGTAAGTTTATTGCCGAGGTAGGCAACCTGTTGAATGCGGGTATCCAGGTAATCGAATTCGGTTCCTTCATAAAGGCCTTGCGCCAGCGCGTTCATATCCCTTCCCGACATGCCGCCATAGGTAACATAGCCCTCAAACATGATGTTGAACAAGCTGGCCTGCCTGAACAGTTCTTCATCGCGCATGGCAATAAAACCTCCCATGTTAACAATGGCATCCTTTTTACTGCTCATGGTCATGGCATCGGCATAACTGAACATTTCCAGCACAATCTCCCGTATAGATTTATCTGCGTAACCCTCTTCGCGGGTCTTGATGAAATAAGCATTTTCTGCAAAGCGTGCCGAATCAAAAATAACAGGAATGTCGTATTTTTTAGCCAATAATGAAACCTCGCGCATGTTTTGCATGGAAACCGGCTGTCCGCCAGAAGTATTGCAGGTAACCGTAACGATTATGAATGGTATTTTTTCTTTAGGGTTCGAACGCAAAACATCTTCCAGCTTGCTGAGGTCAATATTGCCCTTGAAAGGGTGTATTAATTCGGGATTGGCAGCCTCGTCAATTGTACAATCCACGGCTGTAGCCTTGCGAAATTCAATATGGCCTTTGGTGGTGTCGAAATGGGCATTGCCGGGAACCAATTGATCTTTTTTGATCAGAACGCTGAAGAGCACGTTCTCCGCCGCTCGTCCCTGATGGGTCGGGAGGAAATGCCCGAAGCCGGTAATTTCTCTAATGGCTTCTTTCAGCTTATAATACGAAGATGCGCCGGCATAACTTTCGTCGCCCAGCATCAGTTCCGACCACTGGCGGTCGCTCATGGCGCCTGTGCCGCTGTCAGTGAGCAGGTCAACAAAAACCTGTTCGCTTCTAAGATTAAATAAATTGTATCGGGCTTGTCTGATCCAGGATTCGCGTTCGGGCCCGGAGCTTTTGCTGATGGTTTCAACCATCTTTATTTTGTAACTTTCGGCGAAGGGGAAATCCATTTTTTTGCATTTTAAATGAAACAATAGCTGACGAATTCATGATACGGTAAATCAATGATGAAACTCATCCCTGCTTTTTATGTTTCTATAAATGCTCCTTTGAGGTAATATGATCCGAAAGTCAGGCATCGAACTGGATTTTTCGCGACAAAAATAGAAAAAAATACAATAATGAGCGCTTTACAAAAATCAACGTCATGAACAATGGCATAGGTTTTGAGGCAAATAAACAAAAACCATATAGTCTTTTCAAAACGAAAAACCATGAAAATCAACAACCTGATTTGGAATAGATATATATTGATCACAACTGTTGCCATTCTGTCTTTTTCCATTAATCTGCAGGCACAAGGTTTCGGACGAAATAAGCCAAGCTATCGCACTTTTGATTTCAAGGTTCATCAAAGCCCGAACTTTGAGATTTACCATTACTTTACCGATGATTCTATAGTTTCGCACCTTGCCAACCTCAGCGAAAAGTGGTATAAACGACATCAGGAAGTTTTCGGCGATACCATCCGGTTCCGCAATCCCATTATACTTTATGAAACCCACCCCGATTTTCAGCAAACCACCGCCGTTAGCAGCAACATCAGTGTGGGTACTCAGGGTGTTACAGAAGCGCTCAAAAACAGGGTGGTCATGCCAATTCTCGAAACCAATGCGCAAACCAACCATGTACTCGGGCATGAGTTGGTGCATGCTTTTCAGTTTAACATGCTTATTTGGGACGACTCGTTGAATATCAGAAACATACAAAACCTGCCTTTGTGGATGGTAGAGGGAATGGCTGAATATTTGTCAATCGGCAGCGTTGATGCCCACACCGCCATGATCATGCGTGATGCCCTCATCCACGATGATTTCCCTACCATCAGGGACATGACACGACAGTTCAAATACAACCCTTACCGTTTTGGGCATTCATTTATTTCGTTTGTTGCCGGAACATGGGGAGACACCATCATCAGGCCGTTGTTTTACTACACTGCGCTCCTGGGCCATGAGGCTGCATTCCGGAAAGTGCTGAAAACAGATCATCAGGAATTGTCGAAAATGTGGCGCGAATCGCTTGAGAAACAATATGAACCCGTGCTGACTTCATCCCCGCAAAACCTGGTAGGCAAACGTTTACTCTTCGATAAAACCGCCGGAGAAATGAATATTGCCCCATCGCTAAGCCCAAATGGAAAGCATATTGCATTCTTCTCGGAGAAACGCTTGTTTACCCTGGATCTCTATCTTGCTGACGCTTCAACAGGCCGCATAAAGAGAAGGCTCACAAGCAGTACACGCAACCAGGATATTGATGCATTTAACTTTTTTGAATCGGTGGGAAGCTGGTCGCCGGATAGCGAGAAATTTGTGTATGTAGTTGTAAGCAAGGGCAAAAACAAACTTGCCATCCTGAACGTGAACAGGCGCGGGAGGCCGGCTCTGATCGGGTTCAACGACATTCCGGCCCTCAACAATCCATCCTGGTCGCCTGATGGCAAAAGCATCCTGTTTACCGGTCAGCGAAACGGACGTTCCGATCTGTATCTTTACAACCTGGAAACCGGCGCAACTATACGGCTCACTGATGACTACTATTCATATGTTCATGCTTCCTGGTCGCCCGACGGGAAACAGATAGTTTTCTCAACCGATCGCAGGCAGACAGGCGACAATTCGCCCGGCATCAATTATCATTTCAACATTGGATATTTTCATGTTGATAAACCCGAAGCCATTACCATAATACCGGTTTTCAAAGGAGCAGATAACCTGAATCCTTTATTTTCAGCCGACGGGCGAAGCATTTATTTCCTTTCGAACCGTGATGGGCTAAGAAACCTTTATGAGTACGATCTGAATGAGGAAAAGGTATTTCAACTTACCGGCTACAACACAGGAATAAGTGGGATAACAGCCCTGTCGCCGGCAATCAGCATTTCATGGAGCAATAAAAAAATAGCATATTCCTATTTCGAAAAAGGGAACTTTACAGTTTTCACTGCCGGTATTAATGAATTCAGCCGGAAGGAAGTGGATGCAGATCAACTTGATTTCTCGTTGGCCACTTTACCTCCTTCGGAACGAATAATAAATTTTGTTGACTCAAATATCAGGCAAAGCCTGCAAGCTCCGGTTTTTCCTGCCGACTCGTTTCAAGCCCGCCCATACCGGCCAAAATTCAGGTTGGATTATGTTGGTAATACAGGAGTGGGCATTTCTGCCAGCACCTACGGAACAGGAATGGCAGGTGGCGTTTTTATGCTTTTCGGCGATGTGATCGGAAACAACCAGCTTTATACCATGGCTGCGCTCAACGGGGAGATTTATGACTTCGGCGCACAAATTGCTTATCTGAACCAAAAAAACCGTATTAAATGGGGCGGAAGCATTTCTCACATTCCATACCGGTCTTCATTTCTTATTTATGATATCGAGAATATTGGCACTCCTGAAGAACCCCGTCTGGTACAAACCATGCAATTGATCAACCGGCGAACCTTTGAAGATCAGCTATCTGCATTTGCATGGTATCCGTTTTCAACCACCCGCAGGTTTGAACTATCGGCATCCGCCTCCCTTTATTATTACCGTATTGATGCCATTAAAAACTACTATCAGGGATATTATACCATAGGTCAGGAGCGAACTCGGTTGAGAGATGCCGAACCCGATGGGTTTAACCTGCAAAAAATATCGGCGGCATATGTTGGCGACAATTCATTTTTCGGCCTGGCATCGCCAATGATGGGGCATCGTTTCCGTATTCAGGCCGATCAGTATTTTGGAAGGATGTCGCTAACCACAGCTTATGCCGATTTTCGTCAATATTTCTTTGTTCAGCCGTTTTCACTTGCATTCAGGGCGATGCACTATGGCCGTTATGGCAACGACAATCTGTTTTTTCCGATGTTTCTGGGCTATCCGGGAATGGTTCGCGGATACAGCTCAAGGAGCATATACGAATCAAATATGTTTATTGAGAATGAGAACCTGATCAATATGCTTGTTGGGAACCGCATTGCCATGGCCTCAGCCGAGATTAGGCTTCCGCTAACCGGCCCCCGCAGACTTGCACTAATACCCTCAGGGTTTCTGTTTACCGAAGCCTCTTTGTTTTTCGACAGCGGGCTTGCCTGGACAAAAGATAATAAACCAACCCTCGATCCGGACAAAATCGCCGGTGGCAGACGATTTCCTGTATTCAGTACCGGCGCCAGCATACGCATTAACCTTTTTGGCGCGATGGTTCTTGAACCTTATTATGCTTTCCCGTTTATTAATCAGGGAATAACCAAAGGAGTTTGGGGCCTGAATTTTCAGCCTGGCTGGTAAAACGATTACAAGTTCTGCAGGTTCTGGAAAATAGTTGCCTATATTTGTTCTCTTATTAAGCTTTAATTCATCAGTCATAGAAGGAAATCTTATCATTCAATGAAAAGCTATTTTTATAATAATCAATTATATAGACAAGTTTAACTCAGATGAAAAACACCCGGATAGTATGGATCCTTTTGGCTGCAACCATTATTGGTTTTATGATGTGGTACTTTTCGAACATCGTAGCATATTTTATGATCGCCATGGTACTGGCTATGATAGGCAAGCCACTGGTAAAAATTCTGGGCAGTGTGCGCCTCGGTCGTTTCCGGATACCACATACCATCAGTTGTATTATGGCGCTCTTGTTTATTTTTTCAATTTTTGCCTTGTTCATCAGCATTTTCATTCCGCTTGTTACAAAGCAGGCTGCACTCATATCCAAGATTGACCTTGATGGATTAAGCCAAAGCTTGCGTGAAACAATGATCTGGGTTGAAAAATCAATGCATAATACCGGACTGTTAAGCCGTGAACAAACCCTGGTGGCTTTTATAAATGAAAATATCGAGAACCTGATCAACCTTAACAGGGTATCATCATTCCTGAACAACATACTTGCTTTTGCCGGATCACTGTTTATCGGGGTCTTTTCTATTGTGTTCATCACCTTCTTTCTGCTCAGGGAAGACCATATGGTGACCAAATTTGTTCTGCTGATCGTACCGGAAGAATACCACGGAGAAACCAAAAACATATTTAACGAAAGCAAATATTTATTGACCCGGTATTTTGTTGGCATCAGCATAGAAGTGTTCAGTATGATTACGTTAATCAGCCTTAGCCTCACTGCTTTTGGCATTGAAAATGCGTTGCTCATTGGTTTTCTGGGGGGTATGATGAATATTGTGCCCTATCTTGGTCCGGTTATTGGCGCCTCCATGGGTGTAGCTTTGGGGATTACCACAGTTGTAAGCAGCGGAATGTTTGAACAGATATTACCCGTTACGCTTATCATACTCGGCACCTTCGCCGGCGCAAACCTTATTGATAATATGGTACTTCAGCCTTTTATCTATTCCAGCAGTGTTAAAGCGCACCCGCTTGAGATATTCATTGTGTTGCTTATGGGCGGAAGCCTGGCAGGCATTATTGGTATGGTGCTGGCCATTCCAACCTACACTGTAATCCGGGTAATAGCAGGACAATTCCTCAGCCAGTTCAGGCTGGTTCAGAAACTGACTGAACGAATGAGAGTGCAATGAGCGTGCTGTCTGCCAACGGTCTTAAAGCATTGCTGCGATACAATTTGCACATGCTGACCTCAGTTTCCTTTTCCAGGCTTAAAAACATATTGCGCACTCAGGGAAGCTATTTTTATTCTTCCATTACGAAACGTGTTCATCATTCAGGGAAACCGCTGGCCGTATCTATTGAGCCTACAACCGCCTGCAACCTTCACTGCCCTGAGTGTCCTACCGGAGCCAAAATCATCCAACGGCCTTCGGGAAGCATTGGTATTGAAGAGTTTGATCGCATTCTTTCAAAACTGCCTGAGGAGACCGCATACCTCACCCTTTATTTTCAGGGCGAACCATTTCTGAACCGGCATTTCTTTAGCATGGTCAAGTTGGCAAAGCAACGCAGGATGATTGTTGCCACCTCAACCAACGGCCATTTCATAGACTCAAACAATGCATCAAAAATTATTGCATCGGGGCTTGATAAGATCATCATCTCCCTTGATGGCGCCGATGAAGAAACATATCTTAATTACAGGCGCGGTGGCGATTTTGAAAAAGTGATATCAGGAATCCGAAATCTTTCAGAAGAAAGGAAAGAACAGAAAAGCTCATCCCCGCTTATTGTTTTGCAATTCCTGGTTTTCAGGCAAAATCAAATGCAGATAAATCAGGTCAGGCAGCTTGGAAAAGAGCTCGGCGCCGATGTGCTGGAAATTAAAACCGCTCAGCATTACAATTTCAGGCATGGAAACGATCTGATGACCACCATTGACAAATATTCGCGTTACCGTAAAAACAAATCGGGCGGTTTTGAACTAAAGAAAAAACTCCGTAACCGTTGCCGCAGAATGTGGACCTCCTGCGTGATAACCTGGGACGGAAACGTTGTACCCTGTTGCTATGACAAGGATGCAAAACACAGCTACGGGAATATCCTTGAGAAAGATTTCGATCAAATCTGGAAAGCTGAAGGTGCGCAGGAGTTCAGGAAACGTTTATGGCGTTCGCGCAAGCAAATTGAGATGTGCATGAATTGTCATGAGTAAACCTGACAAAATCACACTGTCATGATATCCTTTTCTTTGGACTCCATCAACTCATCCACCTTTTTGATGTTCTTATCGGTAAGGTTCTGAATTTCTTTCTCCAGAATTTTAACCTCGTCTTCAGGAACGCCTTCTTTCTCAAGCTTCTTAGCCGATTCATTGGCGCTGCGCCTTATGTTGCGTATGGAAACCCTTGCATTTTCAGCCTCATTCTTCGCAATCTTGACCAGATCGCGGCGGCGCTCTTCAGTGAGCGGGGGAACAAGAATGCGCAGAACTTCTCCATTGTTCTGGGGATTAAAACCAAGATTGGCGGCTTGTATGGCCTTCTCAATTACGGCAAGCATGCTCTTATCCCATGGCTGAACTATGATCTGGCGCGGATCGGGTGTGTTGATGTTGGCCACCTGATCAACGGGTGTGATCACACCATAGTAATCAACTTTAACACTTTCAAGCATTTGCGGATTAGCCTTGCCTGCCCTGATTTTGTGTAGTTCGCGCTCAAAATGCTTCAGGGCATTTTGCATGCTTTCTTCAGCTTCATCAAGCACAAATTGTGATTCATCGTTCATGGCACAGTGGTTTTAGGTTTGGAGCACAAAAATAGTGTAAAACATGAAAACAGGGCAAAAGCTGATGAATATTCCTTGCCGGAAGGTTTGAAGGGCATTTAGTAAGATGGGGGATTTTAGTAAGTTTGCAGGTAAAATTATGATCATGCAGGATTTTATTGAACAGTTTGCCAGCAAAGCCCTGAGCGGCCTGAAGGAAAGGGCAAAAGAACTGAAATGCCTTTATGAGGTTGAAGAACTGATGAAAGACCCCGGTAAAGACCTCGGAGAAATTTTCAGTGGTTTACTAGGGATCATACCTTTGGGATGGCAATTCACAACCGTATGCGAATGCCGGATTATCTACGAGGGGAAACATTTCTTTTCCGATGACTTCAGGGAAACCGAATGGATGCAAACCGCTGAAATCAACATTGACGGCAACATTGCCGGCGAGATACAGGTTTGCTACACCCAGTTCATCAGGCTCACGGGCGACAGCCAGTTTCTTCCCGAAGAACAGAAATTGCTGAATACCATAGCAGAAAGATTGAACCGGTATATTTTTTATCAGAAGCTCCGAAAGAGTGTTGAGGTGCTCTCCAAAGCCGACGATCAGGCCCAGCATCCCGATGAACTGAAAGTGGTTCTCACAACCGATTCGGACGAACACTGGAAATGGCGCTTCCGGGTAGCCGAAACCCTTGCCTCAAAAATGGATATGAAGCGTTTTGGTGCCAGGGCCATTTATCTGATAGGTTCCTCAAAAAACGCCAATGCAGGCCCTGCCAGCGATATTGACCTGATGGTGCACTTCGAAGGCAATGAAAGCCAGCGCTGCCAGCTCAAAGCCTGGATAGAAGGCTGGAGTTATTGCCTGGGATACTTCAATCTGTTGAAAACCGGCCACAAGGTTGATCAACTTATTGATCTACATATCATTACCAACGAGGACATTAAAAAGAAATCAAGCTTTGCAGTGCTGATAAACGGGGTGAACGACCGCGCCCGCCTCCTGCGCGAAGCTTGATGTTTTTTTACCACAATAGGCACAATAGGACACAATAGTAAAATCATATGAAAACAATGACACAAGCATATGTTAATGCAGTGACTCGAAAGATTATTGGCGCAGCTATTGATGTTCACAAAGAACTTGGACCCGGCTTGCTTGAAAGCATATATGAGAAGTGCCTGATACATGTGCTGACCGAAATGCAACTCAAGGTACTTTCACAACAGAAGATCCCCGTTTTTTTCAGAGGCGTTCATCTTGAATGTGACCTCAGATTTGATTTGCTGGTTGAGGAATTAATTGTGGTAGAAGTAAAAGCTGTTGAAAATATATTACTGGTCCATGAAGCTCAGTTGCTAACTTATCTGAAACTATTGCAAAAGCCAAAGGGAATTATTCTGAATTTTAATTGCATCAACATTTTCAAATTTGGCCAACAGACCATGGTTACTAATTTGTTCGCCAAATTGCCAAAAGGTTATTAAAAACTCTTGATGCTTGAAGTTCCTATGTTCTTCAGGCCCATTTATATAAAATTAAAACTATTCTATTGTGCCCTACTGTGCCTAATGTGGTTAATAAAATATTAGAATGATAGTGTATTTTGTAAGCGATTTGCATGGAAAGCCTGATAAATACCTCAAGCTTTTCGATCAGGTTAATACAGGAAAACCCGCGGTGGTTCTGCTTGGCGGCGACCTTTTCCCGCACCACAGCCTTCGCAGGCACAAAGACTTTGGGCATATCAAGGATTTTTTGTACGACTTTCTGATCCCGGGTTTCAAAAAGCTAAAGGAGCAAATGAATGACCAATACCCGAAAGTTTACCTTATCCTGGGCAACGACGATGCCCGTATTGAAGAGCAATATATCATTGAAGCCGAAAAACATGGAATATGGCAATATCTGCACATGAAACAGGACTTCCACGGCGGTTTTGATTTTTACGGATATGCTTATGTGCCCCCAACGCCATTTTTGCTCAAAGACTGGGAGCGCTATGATGTTTCACGTTATGTTGACCCGGGTTGTGTTCATCCAACCGAAGGTTATCGCACAGTGGAGCCGGATGAGGATCTTGAATTTGCTACCATCAAAGAACATCTCAAAAACCTCTCGCTAAAAGCTGATTTCCCGAAATCTGTATTCCTTTTTCACTCGCCCCCGTATAAAACCATGCTGGACCGCGCAGCCCTCGATGGCTTAATGGTTGATCATGTGCCTGTGGATGTGCACGTTGGCAGCATTGCCATTATGCAGTTTATTGAAGCCATGCAACCCGATATTACCCTGCATGGGCATATTCACGAATCAACAAGGCTCACCGGCTCCTGGGTTCAAAAGATAGGAAAAACCTTTGCCTTTAATGCCGCCCACGACGGCCCGGAACTGTCCGTTATTGTTATTCCGCTTTCCGAACCTGAAAAGGCTGAACGGCTGCTTATTTAAAACAAAACCTTATGAAGAACCTATTGTTACCTGCTCTTTTCCTACTGCTAATAATTTCATGCGGGCAAACCACACCGATACATGAAAAAAACATGAATGAAGAAAAGCCAACAACCGTCCAGGAAAATGTTCAGGTTCTGGACACGGCTTTTTATATGCCACAGCTTGAACGCTACAGGCGCATTTGGGTTTACCTGCCCCCCGATTACCAAACCAGCGGCAGGGAGTATCCGGTGTTGTATATGCACGACGGCCAGAACCTCTTCGACGACCAAACTTCTTATGTAGGAGAATGGGGCGTGGACGAAACACTGAATGCCATGTCAGCCGGTGGTTTTACCGGAATCATTGTTGTGGGCATTGACCATGGCTCGCAGGAAAGGCTTAACGAGTACTCGCCCTGGAAAAGGGAAGATTGGGGCGGCGGCCTGGGTGATAAATACACAGATTTTCTTGTTGAAACCCTGAAGCCTTTTATTGACAGTGAGTTCAGAACGCTTTACGGCCGCGAAACCACCGGAATCGGAGGCAGTTCTATGGGCGGCCTCATCAGCCTGTTCGCTACGCTGAAATATCCTGAAGTTTTCAGCCGCAGCCTGATTTTTTCGCCTGCTTTCTGGTTTTCGGAGCAAAGCTATGAGTTTGCTGACAATGTTATAATTAAAGAGGATTTCAGGCTTTATTTCCTGGCCGGGGGCAAAGAGTATGGCGACCGCGATGTGCCACTTTCTACAGAACGCATGGTCAATATTCTGAAGGCAAACGGCCTTGGTGAAAACCAGTATCGGTTTGTTGTGGATGAGGAAGGGCAACACAATGAGGGTTTCTGGAAAAAACATTTTTCTGATGCAGTCTCATTCCTGTTCAATGATTGATGCTTATTGCAATTCAATCCGTTTTAAATCTGGTTTCAACAAAATACATATCCACAAGGCCTTTGTTTTTTGCTTCGATTTTGCCCCTGTAAATGCAGTGAAACCTGTCTTTTATGTGGCCGTAAGTTGTGTGCGATATGTTTATCCGGCCCACTTCACCTGCCGATTCCATACGTGAAGCAATATTTACCGTGTCGCCCCAGATATCGTACTGGAATTTCCTGGTTCCAACAATTCCGGCCACCACCGGCCCGGTATGTATACCCAGCCGCAATTCAAAATAAGGTTTGTTTTCATTCTTCTTTTGCTCTTTGAGATCGAGCATAAATTGATGTATTTCCAATGCTGCCAATACCACATCAAACGGATTGGTGTTGTTGGGCACGGGCAGGCCTCCGGCACACATATAGGCATCGCCGATGGTCTTTATCTTTTCAACATTGTATTTCGAAATAATATTGTCAAACGCTTTAAAGCAATGGTCAATTTCGCCCACAAGTTCCTGTGGCGTAAGGGTTTCGGCCATTTTGGTAAACCCTTTAAAATCAGTAAACATCACCGTAACCAAATCGAAGTAGCGCGCTTCGGAGTTACCTGTATTTTTTAATTCCTCTGCAGTTTCAGCAGGCAGAATATTAAGCAAAAGCTCATCGGAACGTGATTTTTCAACATTGATAATCTTGTTTTTCTCAGCAAGTTCGTTCCTGGTTTTTCTTACATATCTGAACCTGCTGTATAATCCGATTGTCAGCAAAAGGATCAGAAATCCCACAACCGCAATTGAGTTTCTTAGTGTTTTCTGCCGTTTAAGGTTCAGGCTTTTAATTTCTGAATCCCTGGTAAGAATTTGTATCTGCTGTTGCTTTTGCTCGTCTTCAATGCTTTTAATTCTCTGAAATGCCTTATTTTTTTCAACCGTCATGATTGAATCCTTGATCTTCAAATATTTTTGGTTGAAGGCAAAGGCATTCCTGAAATCGTTTAAACCCGCATATATATTGGCTTTTTCTTCAAAAATGTTCATCAGATAGTATGGCGTTCCCAGGCGATGTGCAATGGTTTCAGACTCATTGTATAATTCAAGCGCTTTTTTCGGTTGCTCCATTTGATTGTATATGCTTGCTTTGCCTGTTAAAGCATTAATGATCCCAATCTCATCGTTTAATTCCCTTGCAATTGCCAATGACCGCGCCTCATAGTTCAGCGCAGTTTCATAATCGGCCAGGCGTTGATATGCAAGAGCAAGATTATGCAGGGCTATGGAGTAATCATAACGGTTCGCAGTTGTGTCAAGTAATTGCAATGAACTGTAAAAATACTCAAGCGCTTTTTCATTCTGGTTAAGCCCATGATACAACAACCCGATGTTTCCGTAGTTGTAACCCAGCCTTCTTAAATCCTGGCGCCTTTCATTGATTTGTGCTGCGCTCATGTAAAACTCAAGGGCTTGTTCATGAAGCTGCAGTTCGGCATATCTCGAACCCAGGTTGTTGTAGATTCTTGCCAATTGTGCGCTGTCGGCGAGGGATTCAAAAATATCCCGGGACTTCAGGGTGTGGCTGATTGACTCTTCCAGCCTGCCCACCACCGTAAGTGTGATGCCGTAGTTATTGTGCAACTCACCGGCAAGCTGACTGAACTGGTGTTTTTCGGCCATTTCCAGGCCTTTGTCATACATCACAAAAGCCGAGTCGTACATGCCTCTAAGATCATAGGTTACCCCAACCAGCATGCAAAACCTTGAAATGAAGTATGCATCATTTATTTCGCGGGCAATGGCAAGCGCTCCTTGTGCCAGCAAGTTTCCGCTGTCGGGGTTGTTGTACATCTGGCCCGATATGAGGGTATAAACCTCCGCAAATAAAGTACTGTCTGCTTGCTTTTTATTCAAAGCCAGCAACAGACTGTCAGTTTGTAAATCCCGGGCGCCAGGCCTGGCAACCAGGAACAATAGCATGAATATCAGGAACACCAGCCTTTGGTATCTAAACATATTCATTCAGGATGTTTTGTACGCCTTGTATCATTTGCATCTTTTTCAGTGCAGGCAATGCAAGTATGCCCGTGTCAATCAGAATGAACAAATAATTGATTTACATGTTTATAAACGGTTGCCGATTTATTAGAAAAACCATATTTTTCTTCATTGATGAATTAAAAAACAATGCATATGAAGCTAAAACCTACCATTGTATATTGTATATCCTTGCTGTTACTTCCGCTGCTGGCCGTTTCTCAAACACCCGAAGAACAGGCCTACAGGGAAAGGATCTTAAACGAGCGCGCCAACAGGGATCAGGTCATGCGCAATCCCGATATTTCTCCGCTTACCCCCGCGCAAATTCAAAGATTTAATGCATTATCCTACTTTGAAATTGACCCGAAATACAGGGTTAACGGCCGTTTAACCATTGATCCTGATCAGGAAAGGGTTATGCTGACAATGACTGATAATTCAGTGCAGGGTTTTATCAGGTACGGATCGGTCACTTTCAGCCTTGATGGGAAAACCCACAGGCTGGATGTTTTTGTTGATCAGAACCAGCCGGAATTCAGGGATAATCCCGGTCAACTGTTTATCCCTTTCAAAGATGGAACTACCGGGGAAGAAACCAGTGAAAATGGGAGGTATATCATCATAAACCTTCCCGAACCGGGCAAAGATATTGTTGAGCTTGATTTCAATAAAGCATACAGCACACACAATGCTTACAACAGCCAAACCGTCAGCTTTATGCCTCCCATCGGCAACATCCTGGAGCCGGCCATGGCAGTAGGCCAGCGAAAATTTGAAGACAGGCTGTAAGATAGTTTCAGAACTTTATCAGTTTTCTCATCTCACTGCTGCTTTTCTCTATTAGCAACCTGTAAAAATACAGGCCTTTTCCTGTATCGGTAAAGGTGATTTGTTGTCTCTGGCTTACAATGTTTTTCTTTAGAATAAGCCTACCCGCAGGATCGTAAACTTCCAGTATGATTGGCTGACCTCTCCAGGCTTCACCCAGATCAATGGTAAAGTTATCTGAGAACGGGTTCGGATAAGCTACACCCGCAAGCATTTCTCTTTCCCTTTCTGTTTCTGCGATCCCAACTACGCCGCCGGTATAGGTTTCCAATACCAGGCCCTTTTCGCCAAAAACAAAACCATGCAAATCATCAAAAAACCAAATGCAGGTCAATGCCGAAGTTGCCGGAACATCAATCACATTCCATGTAAGGCCTCCGTCGGTGGTTTTAAGCATGGTTTCATAAGTGCCTGATCCCGCCGCAAAGCCGACGTTGGCAGATGAGAAGTAAATGCTTTTAAGTTCTACCGGGTTCGCATTATTCAATGTTACCGGGTTCCAGTTTATACCCTGATCATCCGACCAATAGATTGCATTGCCTGAAGTGATGAAAATTGTTCTGTCATCTTTCATAAAAGCATTGCTCACCGGGGTGGCATCGGAGATTCCCCGCTCTGTCCAGGATAAACCACCATCTAAGCTGAAAATCAAAGAATGCTCACCAACGATCACAATTTCATCAGCAGATAGATATAATATCCTCAAATAGTTTCCGGAACCTGTGTGCACAACTTCCCAGGAATTTCCACCATCAATGGTTTTGAGGATTTTATCCCCGGCAATGATGCCCGACTGGAGATCGTAAAACCTGATATCGGCAGGCGTAACATCCATGATGAAATTTGTTTCTTCCCAGGTTGCCCCGCAATCCATCGTTCGATAAAAAATTGATTCATCAGTAAAATAGTTGGATGCAGCAAAACCGTTTGCTTCATCCAGAAAATGAAAACAGCCGCCATATCCCCAAAGGGTTTTGTTGATGATCCAGCTTTGTCCTCCATCAGTTGTTTTCCATAAATGTTTTCCGGCTGTTCCTCTTAAATCGGGATTATCGAGTGCGAAACCAGTGTTTGAGTTGACAAACTGCACATTTTCAACCGGAAAAGCAAAACTGGTTTCTGAAATATTTTCCCAATCCCCGCCTCCATTTGTTGATCTGATAAGCAAGCAGCTTGATCCGGCTGCCAATGTTATGGATGGTGTAAGGTAGATTGCAGAGTGAATGTCGAAAACATAAGAAGGAGGCGGAAGTTGTGTTTCCTGCCAGGTAATTCCTCCATCCGAAGTAAATCTTATTCCCAGTTGAAGCCAGCGATGGAAAGCGATAAAACCATGCAATTCATCTGAGAACACCATACTTCCCTGATTAAGATTAGTTTCGTGGAGTACTTCGCTCCATGTTGCTCCGGCATTGGTGGTTTTATAAACTTTGCCATAGGAATCGGTCATAGATTGATGGGTTCCAAAAACAAATCCCGTAGAATCGTTCACGAATTGTAAATCCGACATCCACGATAATTCTAAAGGCGGTGAAAATGCTTTGGCCTGCCATGTCTGGCCGCAATCAACTGTTTCGAGGAAGAAATCAGCTGATTCGGCAAGTATAAACCCCTGACTGTCTGAAACAAAATCAATTCCCGACAGGCCCTCAGTAACGGAACTGTTCATGTAATCCCAGGATAAACCGCCATCTGTTGACTTTATGATCTGGCCCTCATCGCCACAGGCAAAACCAATATAGCCATCAATGAAATGAACCTGATTTAACGAAACGGCAGGATCGCCTGAGAACACCTGAGTCCATGAGTCTCCGCCATTGCTGGTTCTGAGGATCAAAGCATTGGATGTGGAAATAAAGCCGGTATTGGCATCAGAGAAGCATACGCTTTTAAGGTTCGCAAAATTGTTCAGCCCGGCCGGGTTGCATTTCACCACCCAGCTCTCTCCATGATCTTCTGAATACATCACCGTTGAGCCTTCGCCAACAGCCACAATTCTATCAGTTCCCGGTATACGGGCTATATCGTTGATGGTGTTTTCCTGGGGCAGGTTTACAATACGGTTCCAGGCATGCTGAGCCAGGATATTTTGAAATAAAAGAAAAATAAAAACAGCAGACAGGATGAATATTTTTCTCATGATTTTGAGGGTGTTGATGGATGCAAATATACAATGAAAGCGGATGACTTTTACTGCTGATTTAAAAAAGTTTTCCTGTGGAGTCTGCTATGATGGCAAGCCGGATAAGACTCAAAACTACTCTGCAGGATTCAGTCTTATTTTATCTGAATAGCCCCCATCACCTTTTCCGTTGCCCCTATTTGGTTTGCAACATATTCACGGCTTGCATCAGCGCTATGCTGCCAGGCTATTTCATTATCCGACAATTTCCTGAAAATACCCGCTAACCCCTGATAATCATTAATGCTGTATGCACCTCCGTTTTCAATCAAACCAACCGCTTCCCGGAATTTTCTGTAATTTGGCCCGAATATCACTGGTATCCCATACACAGCCGCCTCCGGAACATTGTGAATGCCGGCTCCAAAACCACCTCCAACATACGCATATCGCGCATAGCGATAGAGCTTTGATAACATTCCAATGCTGTCAATGATAAGTGTTTGCTTTCCTGCCAGTTCATCCTGCCGGGCCTTTGAATACCTTACTGAACCCATTGGAAAAAGTGTTTCGAGCGAATGCAGATGGGATTCATTAATTTCGTGCGGTGCGATGACCAGCTTGTATTTCCCCGGGTTCCCAGCAAGAAGTTTCGCCAGCAAAGCTTCGTCGGCAGGCCATGTGCTGCCTGCTACAATTATGTTTTTATGCTCGCTGGCAAATGCTTCGATCAGCGGAAATGAAACTTTTTCGGAAGCAATAGCAGCAACCCGGTCAAATCGGGTATCGCCGGTTACGCTTACCTGGGTAATGCCATGATCAATCAGTAAATCGGCGGAGTGTTGGTTCTGAACAAAGAAATGTGTGATCTGATCCAGGTTTTTTAAAAACCGCATTCCGTACCACTTAAAAAAATACTGCGATGGCCTGAAAATCGCCGACATGATATACAGCGGAATTTCACGCCTGGTGATCTCATGCATAAAGTTATGCCAGTATTCGTATTTTACGAACACTACCAGCGCCGGGTTCAGCATTTCAACAAAACGCCTGGCATTGCGAGTGGTGTCGGCGGGAAGGTAACAAACATGGTCGGCGTATTCGTAATTTTTTCTGACCTCAAAACCCGAAGGCGAGAAAAAAGTAAGCAAAATACGGTATTGCGGATGTTGTTTTTTAAAGGCTTCGATCACCGGCCTGCCTTGCTCAAATTCGCCCAGCGAGGCACAGTGAAACCATGCTGTTGGCTGTTTTTCGGCAACGAAGGTTCGTAGTTCATCAAAAAGATTTTTCCTGCCTTGAATCCATAGCCGCGCTTTGGGCCTGAACCATGCAGCCAGGTGAACGGCAAATACATACAAACGGATGCCTATATCGTAAACCAGCCGCATAATATTAAAAATAATAGTATTCCTGCGGGGCACGCTTATAAAGCGGCAGCACCCATCCCAGGCGTATTCCCCAAAGCGAATCAAAGCGTTTTTTGTTATCGGCCTGCATGCGGTCGAAATCCCAGGGGCGGCGCGATTGCGTCCAGGCCTGTGTAAATTCCAATCCAACCATAAAATTAATGGTGCGGCTGTTGTGGAAGTGCACAAACCCGATAAACTGGCTTGTAGAAGGCCCGTTGGTAAGCCGGTCGTAGCCTTTGCGGTAGTTATCGCGCAGTTGCGGGGCGCTGTGCTCCTCCACTTCAATACGGATTTTGTGTTGCAGCATGCCTGCCCCGCCCAACAGCAGGATTCCGGAATTGGGATTAGGCCCAAAGGCAGGAATGATACCGCCAAAACGGGCTTGTATATTGAACCCCCGCTGATGAAAGAAAACACCTGCATAGGTTCCGCCTTCTGATATTACAAATCCATCGGCTGTGGCGATCATCTTCAGGTATTGATCCTGGTTTTTCACATTCTCGCTGAACATAAACCCCCCTTCAATACCTGCTATCAGATTGGATTTGAACTTATAATGAAACCCGCCGCCGATCATGGAATTATGCCCGAACCGATCTGCCAGGTCGTGCCCGGGGATCTGGTATGCATAATAAGGGACAAAAATGGCAAAGCCCGCTTTCTCAGTGATCTTCACCTGTGAAAAAACATCGGCAGCATTGAAAAGCAGGAAAGCAAGCAGAAAAAAGCACCTTGAATATCTCATGATTTTGGCGAATATGGAATTAGAACGCAAAAGTAGGGATTTCGGTATGAATGGCAGCGTGGGATAAAAACCCTCGCGGGAGGATAGAGATAATGGAGAATGGATGATGGATGATGGAAAATGTTTTATGGAAAATGGTTCCTCTCAATTGGCGACATGCTCACATTTTACATTTCACATTTTCCATCATCCATTCAACATCTTAGTGTAACTTAGTGATCTCAGTGCCTCCCGATAGCTATCGGGAGTGGTTTTACGGGACGAGGGACTAGTCAATGTAAAATTGATGATGTAAAATGTGTTATGTAAAATGTATCCTCTTGATTGGCAATATCCACACATTAAACATTTTACATTTTCCATCATCCATGCAACATAAATAAACCGGAGGCGGCAAATAACACATGCAATTATTTAGATGTAAAAACCTCTTCCATTACAAACTCTGAACATTAACCAAAACTGCACAAATCCATTTTAAACAGCACACAATCATTGTAAACACTTGTATTTATAATGGTATTGGATTTTTTTACAAAAGCATGTAAAAATATTTTACATGCTTTTTAAAGATAAAACACTTTGCATTTCATTGTTTTTCAGTTAACAAAATAATTTTTTCATTTTTCAGGTTACTTTTTCGGTTTTTCAGGATTAATAATAAATTAAGTAAGCTATATTTGCTTACTTATTGGCAGCCCAACAAACCGATCAGAGAAATGCTACCATACGCACTCATAAACCTCCCGCAGCCTTTTAAAATAAGTTCATTGCTATTGCAACTTCTTGATTTTGTAGAGAGAGAGAGAGAGAGAGAGAGAGAGAGAGAGAGAGAGAGAGAGCTTGTCCGCCGGAGGAGGAAGCTTGTCTGCCGGAGGTGGAAGAGCTGGGGACAAGGAGACTGGGAGAAGGGGAGAAAGGGACGAGGGGCGAGTTAAAACCCATGATTTATCTTTAAAATACTTTGCACATCCTTATCGGTGCATTTGGCAAATGCAGATGTTTGGCCTGCCCGCCTTATGGATACTTTTATGGCTGGCGGGCTTGCCGGTGAAGGATGTGCCGCCGTGAGTGATACAGCATTATCTAAATGTCTCCCATTAAACA
>ERZ869909.314-NODE-314-length-66105-cov-11.353077_pt1 | contig 66105 bp, 62 predicted proteins | sample MGYA00520892_ERZ869909 | MGnify/ENA primary metagenome ERZ869909 (study PRJEB32215, sample SAMEA104723947) | bioreactor metagenome | biome: bioreactor; feature: anaerobic bioreactor; material: water | place: China | collected 2015-03-12 ...
ATTTTGGAGAAAAAATCTTCGAAAGAGTTGTTATTGCTAACATTACAGGATTATGATACTTAACGGATATTCAATAATTAAAAAAATAAATATGGATAACAATTTTAATGGTATTAAAAATTTCGAGACAATTAATCCTAAAAACTATCAAATAAAGCTGTTAACTAAAAGTGAAGTTGATTTAATTAAAAAAGCTACAGAAGAAGTGTCAAATAAGTTCAAATCAAAAAGAAAATCAAAGAATTTAAAAACAAAAACTAATTTTTAGTAATTCCCAGCTTACATAACTTACATAAAGAAATTCCACACCAGTCCAAACCTAATCTTCGCATCCCTAAAAGGATGCCCGGGAGCAGAGAAATAATTGTTTTGTGAAGTGAAAAGGGCATTAAAATGTTCCCATTTAAAGTAGATGCGGGTTTGGCTTATTTTGGCATTGACAAACAAATCAATCATGGGGAACCCACCCAGTTTTTCATTGTTTTGCACATAAAACTCTGCCAACACGGGGTCGTACCCATTCATTTCAAACTCGGTGAAATATTTTCCGGTCACGCCGGTTTGTAGAAACAAAGCTTTATTAAAAAACTCATTGGTATAAAAAACACTGGCTCTGCCCAAAAGTTCAGGGGCTTTAAACACTTCCTGCCCGTCGACTATGTTTTGATAGGTTACCCGCCCAAGCACAGAAAATTTCCCGAAATCAAGCTGGCGTTCGGCTTCTACTTTTAAATAATTTACCCGGCCGCTGTATTGAAACGGCGTGGTTGTAGTGTCAGTTTCAGTCCGAGCAAAGTAAGTATAATCGTCAATACCGGTGTAGCTTACTGATGCATTTAGCAAAACTTTTGATTGCAAATCAAACTGCAAATGCTGGGTTTTTATGTTTCTTAAACTGTTTTGCCAGTTGTAGTTCACATAATCACTTTGGTACAACTGAAAATGATAATCGGGTGCAACTGAGTTGATATACACCGTAGCTTGTGCTTTGTTGTTTTCATCCAACTCATAGGAGGCTTGCCCCAATAAATAATTGCCTTCATAGTCACCGGCAATATTCAAGGCGGCTTTTCCGAAAAGTTCAAACCCGCGATACTCCTTTTGGTAAGAAGCGCCGGCTTCAACCATGTTGCCGGTTAATCGATTGGTAATTCTGTCTTCTTCAAGAATAAGCACACCGTTATAACCATAATTGAAATCTGTAAAACCTATATGTACCTCAACATTCCCCAATAAATTATTACTGAAATGAGCAAACGCTTTGGTGTAAAACTCTTCCAGCTTTACCCGATCTTTCAAATTTTGTGTGGCATAGGACGGGCCAAATTCACTGAAGGGCCTGGCCTGTTGGTAGCGGTAGGACTTGTTTTCAAAAGTCGCCACATTTCCCAACTTCAAAAAAGTATGAGAATTGGCATCAGTAAAATCAATCAATTTATAGTCGTGCTCCAGATAGAAGCGTCTTCCGTTCAGGATATTTTCAGCATCTTCAAATTGCACTTCCAGCCTACCCCGATCTCTAAAATCTTTTTCATTGTCGACAAACAAGGGAATGAATTCAGGTTTTAAACCATTGTTTTCGCGGTTTAGCAAATCCTGAAAAACTATATGTGCTCTTATGTTATAGCGGTTATTTTTTGTTTTATAATTGGTTGTAAACCTAAAATTTCCGGTGCTGGTGAGGGCGTTTTGGTAATTCCCCAACGAACGCACTCCTTTGTAAGCAATGGAAAAATTAAAATTTTCTGCGGTATTTATCGTAAAAAAAGCATCGAGTTGATGCCCCTGTTCAAAGGCGGTTTTGTAATAAAGTTCAGTCAATGGCGTGGGCACGTGGTAGTAGCTTATGTCTTCAATTTCCATATAATTGAAATGCCTGGCCCTGGCACCCAACCGGGGTCTTAGCCTTACGCTATTAAAATCATAAGCCAGCGTGTTGTATGTCTGACCCACATTGGCAAAAGGCATCAGGTTATAATCATCACAGCGCAGATAATTGAATCGGTAGTCTTTATAAATGGTGAGCGTTGTATCAACAAAAGTGGTGTCCCGCTCATAAGAGATAATTCTATACTCTGAAATATGCGGTTTTTCTCCTTCAAAATTTACATTGGTATCACCCATAACGGGTCTGCCATCTGTGGTTGTGGTTGCAGGTGTGGTTTGCTGAAGAAACGGCTGGTCTTTATCTTGTGAAAAAAGCAATGCAGTACTAAGGGAGAGAAGTAATAGCGCAATTGATTTTTTCATTGGTAATATACTGTTCAAAAAGTTTAAGATGACAAAGTTATTTATTTTAACGCAAAAGCGTACTTTTAATTTTTAAATGTTACAACTTAAAATTTATCCAAAACTGATTGAATGCGGCACCGACGAGGCGGGTCGAGGTTGTTTGGCCGGTCCGGTTACGGCCGCTGCGGTAATTTTGCCTGAAAATTTTGCCGACGAATTTCTCAACGACAGCAAGCAACTTTCGCTTTTAAAGCGAAACCGCTTAAAACCACTCATAGAGCAGGAAGCCATTTCCTACAGCGTTTCCCACGTGATGATGGATGAAATTGACAAAATCAATATCCTGCAGGCTTCCATCACGGCGATGCACCGAAGTATTGAAGGTTTACAAACCCTGCCCCAGTTTATTGCCGTGGACGGGAATAAATTTCGACCGTTTGGAAAAATTCCGCATCAATGTGTGGTGAAAGGCGATGCCAAGTTTTTACATATTGCTGCGGCTTCGGTTTTGGCAAAAACCTATCGGGATGCTTTTATGGAAAAAATCCACGAAGAATTCCCGATGTATAACTGGAAAAAAAACAAAGGCTACCCCACTGCCGAACATCGCGAAGCCATTAAAAAATATGGCATCACACCTTATCATCGAAAAAGCTTTAAACTCCTCCCCGATCAATTGGAAATTGAATTTTAAAGCGTACAAACGTCTCACCGCTAATTCCTATATTTGTATCAAACTCTTAAGTCGATGAAAAAACTTTTGTTACTGTTACTTGTTCTGTTCATTTTAGGTTGTAGTTCCGAAAAAGAAAAAGCAGGTGTTTTAATCCATTACCTTCCGGATGATCCGGCATTGGTGATTCGTAGTAACAGTTTTTCAACGCTTTCTTCTGACCTTAAAAACAACTCCTTTTTATCTGTTTTTTCAAAATTACCAGCCTATGGCTTTTTTGAAAACAACCTTCATTTTTCAACCCATTTGAATCCTGAAGGCGAAGTTTTAATTGGCGTTTCATCTCAAAATGACAGCACTTATGTTGTTACGCTGGTTACACGTCAACATGCCGGGCTTTTTCAACCGGATTCACTCGCCAATAAAATTGTGGAAACTATTTCCTATGATAATATTTCGCTTCAAAAAGTCACTCTGGACGATGCTGTTTTTTACACCTCGATTACTGACAGTGTTTTTATAGCCGGAAATTCACAAACTGCCGTTGAAACCATTCTAAAACGCCGCAACTCAAGAGCAAAACACACTCTCGACCCTGAGTTTCAAAGGGCATACAACACGTTGGGCACTCAGGATTTGTCCTTACTGATAAACGGAAAAACCTTTAATAAAACCTTTAAAAACCTGTTACCGGAAAGCCAATTGCTGCCCGCTTTTGCCTCTTGGGCAGCTGTAAATGCCGAAGTACAACCCGGTCATTTTAAAATAAACGGTATCGCGCTGGCACAAGATACCATCCCCCAATTGATGAATGTTTTTAAAGGCACTTATCCACAACAAAACCTGCTGGCCATGGTGACCCCTACTTCGGCATCGGGGTTTGTGAGTTTTACCTACCACGATTTTGACGTTTTAGAAAACAATTTGAACAAGTTTCAATCCAGTAACGACACGCTGCCCACTTACCCGGCACTTTTCAGTTCGTTGAACGAAATAGGTGTTATTTCCAAAGGAAACGAAAAAATAGTAGCCATGCACGCCATCAGCGGGAGCATCACCGAGGAATTTTTATCCCCTTTATGGGAAACTTCCGGTGAATTCAGAGGTATGGAAATAAAAACGCTGAAAGATTCGGCGGTTTTCAAAAATGCTTTTTATCCGTTAGTTTCTGCATTGCCAAAATTTGGTGCGCAGTTGGAAGACTTTTTTATTTTCGGCGAAAGCCAAAATACACTTCAAGAAATCATCACTGAATATCTTAACGAAACGACGGTGGGACATCTTCCTTACTATGAAGAACATATGTCTCAAATGAGTTCTGAAAGTTCTATTTTGCTGGTGGCTTTGCTGCCGGAATTCAGAAAAAATGCTGCCGAGAAAGCCACCGGAAGAAACAAACAGCGCATCACCGACCTGCAGTTTGGCAGCCACAGAATGGCAGCGATTCAATTTGTATATGACAACCATTTTGCACACGTAAACGGAATTGTACGCGAAACCCGAGGCCAAAGTCGGGGCACAGGAGTTTCCCAACTTTTTGCCATTACACTTGAAAACGAATTGCTCTCCCGACCACAGTTTTTTACCAATCATATCACTAAAGGAAAAGATATTGTTGTGCAGGATGTGTCTAACAAGCTGTATCTCATTGCATCCAACGGGAGAGTGCAGTGGAGCAAACAACTGGACGGTGCTATTTTAGGCGATATTCAGGAAGTGGATTTACTGCGAAATGGGCGGATTCAACTGGCTTTTGCCACCAAAAATACCTTTTATATTCTTGACAGAAACGGAAAAGAAGTGAAACCGTTTCCGTTGAAATTTAGAGATGCTATTACACAGCCGTTGGCTGTATTTGATTATGACAACAATAGAAATTACCGCTTTGTAATCACTCAGGGCAGTGAGGTGTTGATGTATGACAATTCCGGGCGCAGAGTGAGCGGCTTTACGTTCAATAAAGCCGGGTCATCTATTGTGCTCCCGCCAAGACACATCCGCATTTCAAACAGAGATTATCTGCTGTTTGCCGAGCAAAGTGGAAAACTGAACATCCTCCACCGAACCGGTCAAAGCAGAATTAATGTAAATGCCCAATTTAAGTTTGGCGAAAGCCAAATTTACAGTGAAGACAATCAATTTGTTTTTATTACAACCGAAGATGAAAAAGTGAGCATTGATACAAACGGAAAAGTGACCAGACAAAAATTAAACTCATCTTCCGGAAATGTAGTTTGGGAAATTTCAGGAAGTACTAAAGCAACTCTGGACGATAATATTTTAAGGATTAACAATCAAAAAGTAGAGTTGCCGTTTGGTATTTACACCACGCCAAAAATATCTGTCAGCAACCGAAGAATACTTATTTCAGTAACTGATTTACAGCAACAGCGCACCTATGTGTATAACTCACAAGGGCAGCTTTTATCAAACTTCCCGGTATATGGCACATCAATTATGGAGTTTGGTGATGCCAACGCAAACGGAAGACCCAACGGCGTGGTAAAAGGCGGTGCTAAAGAAGTGGTGCTTTATGAGGTAAATTAAAGGGTGACAGGTGACCGAAGACGGATGAAAAAACACACCTCTAACTTCTCACCACTACTAACTCTAGACCATTTCTGCTTCAAAAAGTGTTGTAAAATGCTTGATAAGCTTTTGCTTTACTTCCTCCATCGAAACTTCGGGTATGCCTAATTCTAAATTGAGTGAAGTAACGGCTTTTTCTTTGATTCCACAGGGTACAATATTGTCAAAATAACCCAGATTGGCATTTACATTAAAGGCAAAACCATGCATGGTTACCCAGCGACTGGAGCGCACACCCAGCGCACAAATTTTTCGTGCAAACGGAGTACCAACATCCAGCCACACGCCGGTTTCACCCGGAGAGCGTTCGGCTTTGAGGCCGTATTCGGCAAGGGTGAGAATAATCATTTCTTCAAGCAGTCGCAGGTATTTGTGAATGTCTGAAAAAAAGTTTTCCAAATCTAAAATGGGATAGCCCACTACTTGCCCCGGACCGTGATAAGTGATATCTCCGCCCCGATTGATTTTGTAGAACGTGGCTTGTTTTTCGACTAATTGCTCTTCATTAACCAGTAGGTTTTTAATATCTCCGCTTTTTCCCAAGGTGTAAACATGCGGGTGCTCAACAAGTAAAAAATAATTTGATGTTTCTAAACCGGCATTTTCGCGTCGGTTTTTTATTTTAGTATCGATTATGGATTGAAAAAGGGTTTCCTGATAGTCCCAGGTTTCTTTATAATCTTGAGTGCCCAAATCCTGAAGCGTCACTTTTTTATTCATGCTGCAAAGGTACGGCAGATTTGAGATTTCAGACGTTGGATTTCAGACAAATTTTGGTGAAAACTAAATTTCAAAATTGATTAAACAATCAGTGCTGTAAACAACTTATAATTCAGCATTATTTCTCCAAAACCACCTCAACACTCAACAGTTCCGGATTTCGGAAATAGTCAAAATAATTGGCCTCCAGATAAAGTGTTTTTTTGTCTGAACTTAAGGTAGCATTGGTGTTGGAAGCAGATTTTATTTTTTGAGGAAATGTATAGTTTAATTTGTAAACAGTGTTTCCAAACATCATTTCGGAGCTTTGCAAGCTATCCAATTCACGTTGATGCAACACTTTGTCTGCAATATAGGTGTTTCGCTTAAAAACGTTGTTACTGAAACTGTACTCCACTTTAATACTTTCTTGAGCCGGAAGCCCTTCAGTAGAATTTACTGTTTTGGTGCCGGTATTGCTTACTTGATTAAATACTTTAAACATATTGTTTGCTTCAGAAATATCTTTAAAGTTGAGAAATATATCATAGTTCATTTCTTCATTGTCGGGATCCAACTTGACATGAACACCAAAAGGCTCTAGCATTTTAAATTTTTCCTGCTGTTCAAGTGGAAGTTGGGCTATGCTGTCCTTAATTTGTTTGAATATATCTACAAAAAAGAAAGTGGTATCTATACGCTCATTCATGCCTTTTATTTCATCCCCATCTGAAAAAGATGAAATCATTGCTATCATTTCAGATGCATCCATTTGAATTTTTATTTCGCCACTGCCATCAGCGTTTAAAACCAGGGTTTCTGTAAACTGACAAGAGGTAAAAAGAATAAGAAAACCAACTAAAAGGGATGAAAACAAGTATCTCATAATGTTTTAATTTTTAGGGTTATTCAAAATAATCAATGCGGCAATCACACCGGGTACCCAACCCAAAACTGTGAGTATTAAAACAATCAGTATAGAACCACAGCCTTTATCAATGACAGATAGTGGTGGAAAAATGATGGCTAAAATAACTCTCCAAATACTCATAATTTTAAAACTATTGGTTGACTGGCTTATTTCTAAAACCAAAAATAGGATTTATATTGTATTATTGGTTGACTTATCAATTCATTTGTTACAAATTATTTTTAACAAAAACGTATCTTTGCCCACTCTAAAAACAGCAAATACACTATGCAACTTTCAGAACAGGAAATCGTACGCAGAGAAAAACTGAATCAACTAAAAGCGTTAAATATCAATCCCTATCCGGCAGCTTTATACCCGGTAAACCACTCTACCAAACAGCTCAAAGAAAATTTTGAGGAAGGAAAAAAGGTAATTATCGCCGGGCGTTTGATGTCTCGAAGAATTCAAGGAAAAGCCTCATTTGCCGAGTTACAAGACGCTGAAGGACGTATTCAGGTGTATTTTAACCGTGATGAAATTTGCAAAACCGAAGACCATACACTGTATAACGAAGTTTATAAAAAACTTTTAGACATAGGTGATTTTATAGGTGTTGAAGGCGAGTTGTTTAAAACACAAGTGGGTGAAAAAACCGTAATGGTTAAAAACTTTACGCTTTTGAGCAAGTCGCTCAGGCCACTGCCGCTTCCAAAAACCGACAGCGAAGGCAATGTACATGACGAGTTTAACGACCCCGAGCAACGCTACCGCCAGCGTTATGCCGATTTGGTAGTGAATCCTCACGTAAAAGATGTTTTCGTAAAAAGAACCAAACTCTTTAACGCCATGCGCTCTTTCTTTAACGAAAGAGGCTATTTTGAGGTAGAAACACCCATATTGCAGCCCATACCCGGCGGAGCTGCGGCAAGGCCGTTTATCACACACCACAATGCGCTGGATATTCCCTTGTATTTAAGAATTGCTAACGAACTCTATTTAAAAAGGTTGATAGTTGGTGGTTTTGACGGGGTGTATGAGTTTTCCAAAAACTTCCGAAATGAAGGAATGGACCGCACCCACAATCCGGAGTTTACGGCTATGGAAATTTATGTAGCCTACAAAGACTATAACTGGATGATGGACTTCACCGAGCAATTGCTTGAACATTGTGCTATTGCCGTTAATGGTGTTACAAAAGCAACTTTTAAAGAACAGGAGATTGACTTTAAGGCACCTTACCCAAGAGTAACAATGACGGACGCTATCAAAAAATATACAGGTTTTGACATTTCAGGAAAAACCGAAGATGAGTTGAGGGCAGCCGCAAAAAATATGGGCATTGCAGTTGATGAAACTATGGGCAAAGGCAAGCTTATCGATGAAATATTTGGCGAAAAGTGTGAAGGCAATTTTATCCAACCCACATTTATCACTGATTACCCTAAGGAAATGAGCCCCTTGTGTAAAGTACACCGTGACAATCCTGAATTGACCGAGCGCTTTGAACTGATGGTGTGCGGAAAAGAAATTGCCAATGCTTATACAGAGCTCAACGACCCCATAGACCAACTTCAGCGTTTTGAAGAGCAAGCCCGCTTAAGCGAAAAAGGAGATGACGAAGCCATGCTAATTGACCGGGATTTTGTTAGGGCGTTAGAATATGGCATGCCCCCCACCTCAGGATTGGGAATTGGTATGGACAGATTGGTTATGTTTTTAACTAACAATCCTTCCATACAAGAAGTGCTTTTCTTCCCGCAGATGAAACCCGAGCGTAAGGTAGAACTAGCTGAAGAAGAAAAAATGGTCCTGGAAATTTTAAAATCCAACCAAAAAATGTTGCTGGAAGATTTAAAAGAGCAAGCGGCACTTTCAAACAAAAAATGGGACAAAGCTATAAAAGGACTTACGTCGAAAAAAATGGCAGCCGTTGAAAAAAATGACGATGGTCTTTTTGTTGAAATAAAATAAGTTTAGACAGAATTAAAAGTAAAAAGGAACTCAAAAACGAGTTCCTTTTTTTGTTAAAGTATCCTGAATATTTAATCAAGCATTAAACCTATTACCATTATTCCTGTCAAAAAGGCAAACAACGTTAAAAAAATACGATTATGAAAAAATTAATGATTATTAGTTTAGCCTTAGTAACAGCAGTAGGTTTTAGCCAGGAAAGAGAAAGAAGTCAGGAAATGCGTCAAAAAATGAAGCAAGAAAGACAAAGCATGACCCCTGAGGAAAGAGCCGACAAGCAAACAAAACACCTCACAAATTTACTTCAGTTAAATGAAGTACAACAGAAGCAAGTTCATAATTTACAATTGGAGAAAGCAAAAAAGTTTACTGAAAAAAGAAAGGAAATGAAAAGCAGAGCCCAAGATACAGACAAAGCTAAGAAGACCGACAACCGAAGTGTTTATGATGAAAGAATGAAAGCCATTCTCACAGAAAGTCAATACACTACTTGGAAAGAAAGCAAAAAAAGAAGCAAACGAGGTCATCCTAAAAAGAGACAAAATAACGAATAGTCAGAACGACTTAATGTATTGAAAGCCAAAAGTAGATTTTAAAATATTACATCTATTTTTGGCTTATTAATTGGTTTTGCAAGCTAATTATACTTACTTTAGTTTTTCTAAAATTTAAACCTGCTTAATATGAAAAAAATAATTACTTTAATAGTACTGGTTTTTGCAATTGCTTTTCACTCACATGAAGCCCAGGCTCAACAAAAACCGGAAGACATTGCAAAGATGAAAGTCGCCGAACTTAATGAAACTCTTGAATTAACCGGTGATCAACAACGCGCAATGTGGAGAGCCTTTGTAAAAAAAGAATCGGCCTATGCAAGGCAAGTCACAGGGCAAGATTTGAGCAACCCTGCTGTAGCTAATGCAAAAAAAGAAATTGATGCTACTTTGGACAAAGAAGTGAAAGCTATTTTAACACCTGAACAATACAGGCTTTATTTGGCCAGTATCGAATAACAAACCATTAATTATAAAAACTCTGAGCCGGAATTTCCTCCGGCTTTTTTTATAGTGTCCTGGCTACTTTTTCGCAGGCACGAATAGTTTCGTCCAAATCTTTGTATGACAGGGCTTCAGCAATAAACCAGGTTTCAAAAGCACTGGGGGCAATATACACTCCTTCTTTCAACATTCCGTGAAAGAATTTTTTAAAAGTCTCATTGTTTCCCATAGCGGCAGTTTCAAAATCAATCACTTCTTCTTTACAAAAATGAACTGAAATCATAGAACCCAATCGGTTGATGGTATGCTCCACTCCTTGATTGGTTAATACCTCACTAATTCCCTTGTGAAGATATTCAGTCTTTTCATTAATCGAACTAAAAATAGCCTGATTGTTATTAAGTTCAGTTAACATAGCCAGTCCGGCAGCCATTGCTAATGGATTTCCACTCAAGGTTCCTGCCTGATAAACAGGCCCCAATGGCGCCAGATGATTCATTATTTCATTGCGGGCAGCAAAGGCACCCACCGGCAAACCACCGCCAATCACTTTTCCAAAGCAAACAATATCGGCCTTAATATTAAATAATTCCTGCACACCTCCTTTTGCAAGCCTGAAACCGGTCATTACTTCGTCAAAAATCAGCAGCGTGTTATTTTCATCACAAAGTTTTCTCAATCCTTCTAAAAATCCGGGTTTTGGAGGAATACAACCCATATTTCCGGGAACTGGTTCAATGATAATACAGGCAATTTCATCTTGGTTTGCTTTGAAGAGCTCTGCCACATTGTTTAAATCATTAAATCGCGCTAACAAAGTGTCTTTGGCTGTACCTTGGGTAACACCGGGACTGTTTGGCGCTCCAAATGTTACTGCTCCACTACCCGCTTGAATCAAAAAAGAATCGCTGTGCCCGTGATAGCAGCCCGCAAATTTGATAATTTTATCTCTCTTAGTATATCCGCGTGCCAACCGCACGGCACTCATACAAGCTTCTGTTCCGCTGTTTACAAACCGTATCTTATCAATATTGGGCACCATTGAGATGGCTAGCTGAGCAATCTGTGTTTCAATTTCGGTGGGCATACCGAAAGAAGTTCCCAAACGGGCTTTCTCAATAACGGCATTTACCACAGGTTCATGAGCATGACCTAGAATCATTGGCCCCCAGGAATTTATGTAGTCGATGAGTTTGTTTCCATCGGCATCATAGAGATAGGCTCCTTTGGCTTTTTCAACATAAATAGGTGTTCCGCCAACAGCTTTAAAAGCTCTCACCGGCGAATTGACTCCACCGGGAATGACTTTTTCTGCTTCAGCAAATAAAGCACTGCTCCTTTTATAAATCATTTTTTGGCTGTGTTATTTTGGGTTTAGATACAATACCTGACCCACTTGAATATCGTTTGAAGTAAGTCCGTTATACTGTTTTAAAGTTTCCAGAGGGATATTAAATCTTCGTCCAATCGAAAATAAAGTATCTCCGGCTCTAACAGTATAGGTGTTAACTTTTGAGGTATCCGGGCTTACTATACTTACTTCATTGCCAAGCACTTCAGCATCGAGCCTGTGAAGCTCATAGCGCTCTATAATATTTATTAGCTTTTGGGCATATTGTGGGTCTGTGGCATAACCGGCTTGTCTTAAACCTCTAGCCCACCCTTTGTAATCATCTTTTTTTAGCGAAAACAAATTGCTGTATCTGGGTCTGGATGTCAAAAATAATGAATGGTCTCTAAAAGAATATTTGGGGTCGTTGTATTTTCTGAAACACTCCTGAAGTTCATCATCATCATGTCTCACATATTCACCAGTCCAGCCCTGATGGCATTTAATTCCAAAATGATTGTTTGATCGCGAGGCTAAATTGCCACGTCCCGCACCCGACTCTAATATACCCTGTGCCATTTTTATACTTGCCGGAATTCCGTAAAGCAACATTTCTTCTTTGGCAATTCCTTTGAAGTTTTGAATGTAAATTTGTACCACCTCCTCATAAGATGCATTTGCGGGAGGAGTCGTTATGGTTGTAGCCGGAGGTGCTTCCTTAACTTCTTCAACTATTACAGGGGTTTCTTTAACAGGATGCCTTACAATCTCCCTTTCTTTTGGGATTTTTTTTGGCACTTTTCTTTGAGTACCACAAGATGAAACAAAAGCAGCTGTCAGTAAAATTAGAATGAAATGTGAGGCGCGCATATTAAACATTTATTATTGGCAGGTTTTGAGATTTTAGTTTTTGGTTCATTCCGGAAATACCTTGTAAGCCTCCCGTATGGATGGCTAAAATACGAGAATTTTTTGAGATTTTTCCCTCTTCAATCATGCGTGAAATTCCATACATCATCTTTCCTGTATAGATTGGGTCTAGTGGAATTCCGGTTTCTTTCTTAAACTGATTAATAAACTCAACAAGTACCTGATTTATTTTAGCATAACCGCCAAAACTATATTTATCTGTTATTATCCAATTTGTTTTTTGTGTCCAATTCTTAATATCGCTCTCAAGAAAATCACCCTTCAAAGCAGAAAAACCTATTACTTTTTGGTGAGGCTGACTGCTATTGATTATTCCGGCGAGAGTTCCGCCCGTTCCAACCGGAACACAGATAATATCAAACGTTTTGTCTTCAACTGTTAGTATTTCTTCACAGCCTTTTATAGCCATTTCGTTGGTTCCGCCTTCGGGAAGTAAATAGAAGTCTCCAAACTTTTGTTTTAGTAGGGCGATAAAATTTTTATTGTTTTTTTCGCGAAATTGTTCTCTGGTTACAAAATGAAGGTGCATATTGTTTGCTTTCGCGAAAGCAAGTGTAGGATTTTCATCTGTTTTTTCTATCAATTCTTCTCCTCTTATAACTCCAATGGTTTTGAATCCAAACTCGTTGCCGGCTGCAGCTGTGGCAGCAATGTGATTTGAATATGCCCCTCCGAAAGTCAAAAGCGTGTCAAAGGCCTTATTTTTTGCAGCAATTAAATTGTACTTTAATTTTCTGTATTTATTTCCGGAAATATGGGGATGAATCAGATCTTCACGTTTGATGTACACACCAATATTGAACAGAAAATCTATGTCAATTTTTTCATTCATACATTTTACTGGTGTCATAATAAAGTAAGTAATAATATTATTTGTAAGTTTTATCTTACTTTTAAAATCATTTTATCGAATATAACACAACTTACATCTGTTTTCTGATAATTCTTTTTAATTTTACATCACTAAACTACTTCATTTTTAGTTTAGAAAATCAAAAACATAAAAACAACCATCGTAAAAGTATCTGTCAGGCTGTCTGCCGATTTTTACAAATTTACGATGGTTTTTTTATTGCTTGCTCAAGAACCTTCTTTTAAAGGGTTAATTTTACTCAACAATTCACTTTTTATAAGTAAGACAAACCAAAAGTCATTCTCTAAGGCTTTCAGGTAAATATAATAATTGCGTATAAAATTAAGGTTTCAATTAAAAAATATCTTTTGGCTGTTTTTGTATTTTTGCTGAATGAAAAAAGGCTCAAATCCCAAAAACTCAGTTTCAAAACACAAGGGCCAAGAGCTGTTGGGTGACGGCGACTACTATCTTACCCCCGAGGGCTATAAATGCTTTACAGAGCAATACCATCTCAAGCGTGGCTATTGCTGCCAAAGTGGATGCAGGCATTGCCCCTATGGTTATGACAAAAAATTGAATACCTTTAACAAAAATAAAAATAAATGAACTGGCTGTCAACGCTCTCTGAAAATCCTTTTTATGAGTTTGCTATTATACTAACCCTTGCAGCCCTACTAGGGGCTATCGGGCAGGTTTTAAAACAACCGCTGATTGTGATGTTTATAGCTTTGGGAATCCTGGTGGGCCCCTCAGTCTTAAACGTTGTAAAATCTGAAGAAAACATCCACCTGCTGGCAGAAATTGGTATTGCTGTACTACTGTTCATCGTGGGTTTAAAGCTGGATTTACGTATTATAAAATCGGTGGGAAAAATTGCACTGCTCACCGGTTTGGGGCAGGTATTGTTTACGTCCCTTTTTGGATATTTTATTGGTATTGGTTTGGGCTTTTCGTCCTTACACAGTTTTTATATCGCCGTTGCTTTGACGTTTTCAAGCACGATTATTATCGTAAAATTACTCTCTGATAAAAAAGAAATTGACTCACTCCATGGTCAGATAGCCATTGGCTTTCTGATTGTTCAGGACATCGTGGTGATTTTAGTAATGATTGTACTTTCCGCAATGCGGCAGGGAGAAAGCACCTCGTTGACTTATGACATTATAACCACTATGCTTTCAGGAGTAGTTTTATTGGTGGTTGCATTGGTTGCTATGCGATGGATACTCCCCAGACTGAGTACTTTTTTAGCAAAATCACAAGAATTACTCACCCTGTTTGCGGTAGCTTGGGCGGTTTTATTAGCTACCACAGGCGAGTTGATGGGTTTTAGTGGCGAAGTGGGTGCTTTCCTCGCCGGAATAAGTCTGGCATCTTCAGATTTTAAAGATGTTATCAGCAGTAGGTTGGTGAGTTTGAGAGACTTTCTATTACTCTTTTTCTTTGTGGATTTGGGTATTAACCTCGATTTGGGTGTTATGGGCAGTCAGGTTTCTTCTGCTATGATATTTTCTGTTTTCGTTTTAATTGGAAATCCCATAATTGTTTTGATAATTATGGGAGCAATGGGCTACAGAAAAAGAACCTCTTTCCTTGCCGGCTTGACCGTAGCACAGATTAGTGAATTCTCCCTGATTTTTGCCGGGCTGGGGCTGGCAGTAGGTCATATTACTGAAGAAATTGTAGGACTAATCACACTGGTGGGACTTATTACCATTGGTCTTTCAACCTATCTCATTTTGTATTCACATCAAATATATGAAGTGATTTCGCCCGCCTTAAAAATATTTCAACGCAAAAACCCTTACCGCGATAACGGTCAGGAAGAACATCACACCAAAAATTATGATGTCATTATCATTGGTTTGGGCCGTTTTGGAACCAAACTTTCACAAATGCTGGATGAGCACCCTGAAATAAATTATCTGGGTGTAGATTTTGACCCACAAGTAGTAAAAGCCTGGCAGAAGAATGGGAAAAACATAGTCTATGGTGACATGGAAGATCCGGAGCTTTTAGAGCAGGTTAATTTCTCTTCCAGTAAATTTGTTATAAGTACAGTACCCGATTTTTTACATTCCAGACAATTGGTAAAATCTTTAAAAAGAGAAAATTACCCCGGAAAAATTTACCTTACTGCCATCACTATGAAAGATTATGAGCAACTCAATACCTGTGGCGCTCAAGAAGTTCTTATGCCGCAACAAATGGCGGCAACCAACTTTTACAACGACTATTTAAAACCGGAATTTAATGAAAATAATCACAATATTGGATGATTATAAAAGTAAAAAATTTATCATTAAACAAACTTATAATTGCTATACAAGTTTTGCTTTTGTCACCTAATTTGTTAAATGCACAAGAAAGGATTGTGGATGATGCTGCCATAACCACTTATCGTTCTTTTCAAATAGAAACCTGGTATGCCGAATATGAATCTGCCTTTATACCTGCTGTGTCCTGGAATAATTGGCTAGAAACAAGTGTAGGTTTATTTTTTGACACCAAAAATGCGTTTGATTTTGAACAACTAATGCTTGAAGTAAAAGTAATTAGTGCTGATTACGAAGAAAAAGGCCACGCCTTTGCACTGGTTGTTGGGACAATGATTGACAAAAGTGCAAAGCTTAACGAGTTATATGCTTTTGTTCCCTATAGTCGCTTGTTTATGGGAAGTAACGTTTTACACCTCAATGCTGGAGTGACTACATATAATTTTGATAGCAATATGAAAGCAGCAGTAACTTATGGTGCTAGAGCAGACTGGGAAATTCACGACAGGGTAGATATACTAACCGGGTTGTTTGCAGAAAATACCACATTCGGTTTTTATTCAGGCTTGAGAATTCAATTGATTAAGGATAAGCTGGCATTAATCCCAACCTATGGACGTGGTTTTTTACGCGGACTTAAAGAGCCTGGTTTTAGTATTCAGCTTTCAATTACTCCTGATACGTTGTGGTAGAATATACCATAGCAGATGGAAGTTTATGTTTTAAATAGATTAATTTTGATAAATTACAGAGAAAACTTTCAGTATGACAACATTTAAAGATACTATTTTAAAAGGTATTCCAAAAGAATTACCACAACCAAAACCATACAATCCAAACGTAAATCACGCACCAAAAAGGAAAGAAATCCTTAATGAAGAAGAAAAAAAACTGGCACTGCGCAATGCCCTTCGTTATTTTGAACCCAAGCACCACGCTACCCTCTTACCCGAGTTCAAAGAGGAACTAGAAAAGTATGGCCGCATCTATATGTACCGTTTTCGCCCCGATTATAAAATATATGCCCGCCCCATCGACGAATATCCCGGAAAAAGCGAGCAAGCAAAAGCCATCATGCTGATGATCCAGAACAATCTGGACTATGCTGTGGCACAGCATCCCCACGAGCTCATTACGTATGGTGGCAACGGTGCTGTTTTTCAAAACTGGGCGCAGTACTTGCTAACGATGCAATACCTCGCCGAAATGACCGACGAACAAACACTGATTATGTACAGCGGCCACCCACTGGGCTTATTCCCTTCACATAAAGAAGCACCGCGTGTAGTAGTAACAAACGGCATGATGATCCCCAACTACTCCAAACCCGACGATTGGGAAAAATTCAACGCACTGGGCGTTACCCAATACGGCCAAATGACCGCCGGAAGCTACATGTACATTGGCCCGCAAGGCATAGTTCATGGTACTACTATTACAATCATGAACGCCATAAGAAAAATCCAAAAAAACTCCCCCTCTCCTCAGGAGAGGGGGTCGGGGGGTGAGGATGGGATTTTATTTGTTACCTCCGGCTTGGGTGGCATGAGTGGCGCTCAACCCAAAGCAGGCAATATTGCCGGATGCATTACCGTATGTGCCGAAGTCAACCCAAAAGCAACTCACACACGCCAATCACAAGGTTGGGTGGACGAAGTGATTTCAGATTTAGGCCAACTTGTGCAACGTGTTAAAGATGCCCAAGCAAATAGGGAAATTGTTTCCATCGCTTATGACGGCAATGTGGTAGATGTATGGGAAACTTTTGACAAAGAAAACATCCACATTGATTTGGGGAGTGATCAAACTTCACTGCACAACCCTTGGGCGGGTGGATATTACCCTGCCGGACTTTCTTATGAAGAATCTAACGAGATGATGGCAAATCAACCCGATTTGTTTAAAGCAAAAGTACAGGAGAGTTTACGCCGCCAGGCAGCGGCCATTAACAAACACACTGCTAAAGGCACTTACTTTTTTGATTATGGAAATGCTTTTCTTTTGGAAGCATCCCGTGCAGGTGCAGACGTCCTCAATACTGAAAACCCAGACCCTTTGAAGCCACGTGAATTTAAATACCCCTCCTATGTGCAGGATATTATGGGCCCAATGTGTTTTGACTACGGTTTTGGACCTTTTAGATGGGTGTGCGCTTCCGGAAAACCTGAAGATTTAGCAAAAACAGATGCCATAGCTTGTGAAGTTTTGGAGGAATTAATGAAAAATTCCCCGGAAGAAATCCGGCAGCAAATGCAGGACAACATCACCTGGATCAAAGGCGCTCAAGAAAACAAACTGGTGGTGGGCTCGCAAGCCAGAATTCTCTATGCCGACAGTGACGGGCGTATTGAAATTGCACAGGCTTTTAATAAAGCGATCGCTCAAGGCGAAATTGGCCCCGTTGTTTTAGGACGCGATCATCACGATGTTTCAGGAACTGACTCGCCCTACAGAGAGACTTCAAACATCTATGACGGTAGCCGATTTACGGCAGACATGGCCATTCATAATGTGATTGGCGACAGCTTTAGAGGTGCCACTTGGGTTAGCATTCACAACGGTGGTGGCGTGGGCTGGGGAGAGGTGATAAATGGCGGATTTGGTATGGTTCTTGATGGTTCTATAGAAGCTGAAAGGCGTTTAAAATCAATGCTTTTCTGGGATGTCAACAACGGTATTGCCCGCAGAAGTTGGGCACGAAATGATGAAGCTGTTTTTGCTATTAAAAGAGCGATGCAACGCAATCCCGATTTGAAAGTGACATTGCCCAATAATGTTGACGAGAAGTTGTTATAATTTTAAAAACACTTAAATATCAGCAACGACAAGCAAAATAAAAGTTAAATGATTAGGAGTTTCACCCTTTTAGTTGTTATTTAATACATCATTACAATTAATGAATAAAATCCTATAGTTATGAAAACATATATCCTTCCCCTAATTGCACTTTTACTGCTTGCTTCTTGTAGCAGTGTAAGAGTTGCTTCAGACTATGACACTACAGTAAATTTTAATCAATATCAAACCTATGCTTATTTTAAACCGGGTATTGATAAAGCTGAAATTTCTGATTTAGACAAACGCAGAATCCTGAGAGCCATTGATCGAGAAATGAGTGCCAAAGGCATGCAAAAATCTGAAACACCCGATGTAATGATTAGTTTTTTTACCAAAGCTAAAGAACGCGTGGATGTTTACCAAAACCACTATGGGTGGGGGCATCCTTGGGGCTGGGGATGGGGGCATCCGTGGGGTGGCACCTCTGTTTCCAGAAGCACCGAAGGCACGCTTTATATTGACGTGATTGATGCAAAAACCAACGAACTTGTTTGGCAGGGCATTGGTACAGCACCTCTCAATAACACTTCTATGGAAAGAAAAGAAGCACGCATCAACGAAATTGTAAAAAAGATATTAGAGCGATTTCCGCCGAAGTAATAGTTAATGGTGAATAGATAATGGCAAATAGTTAAAAGTTAATGGATATTTGTTGTGGAAGTTTTTGGTTAACACTTAATCGTTAAGATAAAATTTCAAACCTGCCCGACGGTCAGGAGGGTTTTTTCTATTTAGAAAACTCACTGAACTTCTCACCTCTAACCTCTACCCACTCACCTCTTTTTTACTCCCTAAACTCAAGAACATCCTTAGAGTTAAATCCAATGGTAATGCGCTCATCTATTTGGTTATGCTTGGTCACTACAGTTAGGTGCTCACCATTGTCAAGTCGTAATAACAACTGAGTGTCTGAACCCAAAAAGGTCTTTTTCAACACCGTGGCGTGGGTTACATAATCACACTCGTCATTGATGGAAATATTTTCATTCCTGATGGCGTGACAGCAATCGGTTTTTAACGGGCACTCAAAAGCAGATTGAATTTCTTTACTCAACTGAATGGTGCTGCCAAACAGTGAAGCCACATACACCGATTTTGGTTTTGAGTACAAGTTAGCAGCGGCATCTTTCTGCACCAGTTTTCCGTTTTGAAGAATTAAAATTTCATCGGCTACCGAAAGTGCATCTTGTGTATCGTGGGTTACAAAAATGGCTGTAACCCCCGCTTTTTTTACAATATCAAAAACCTCGTTGCGCAACTGTGCTTTCAACATTGCATCGAGGTTACTGAAAGGTTCGTCAAGTATCAATAAAGACGGACTTGGAGCCAAAGCTCTTGCCAATGCCACCCGTTGCTGCTGCCCACCTGAGAGTTGATGTGGATAACGGTCTTTTAAATCCAGTAGCCCCACCAGTTCCAAAACTTCGTTGGCACGCTGTTCTTTGTTTTTCATTTTGGAAATGCCATACATCACATTTTCCACGAGCTTTAAGTGCGGAAACAAAGCATACTCCTGAAAAACAAAACCGATATTTCGCTTTTCCGGCGACACAATTTTATGAATGGATGACACTTGTTTTCCGTTGATTTCAATGGTGCCGTTATCAGGAGTTTCAAGGCCGGCAATCAAGCGGATGAGCGTAGTTTTTCCGCTGCCGCTCTCCCCCACTATGGCATAGACATCGCCTTCTTTTAAGCTAAAAGAAACATCTTTAAGCGCAAAGGATTTTCCTTTGTCAAAGCTTTTGGAAAGTGAATTTACTCTTAGCATATCTATTTTTTAACTAGCAATTTATTTAAAAATATCACCGGAAAAGCGGCCGTAAAGATAATAAATAACGACGGAATAGCCGCCTCCATTACCCGCTCGTCGCTGGCATATTCAAATGCTTTTACGGCGAGGGTATTTACCTGAAAGGGTTTTAAAATTAAAGTCAACGGCAGTTCTTTCAACACATCTACAAATACCAAAATGAAAGCACTGAGCAATCCGGTTTTTATCAGCGGATATTCAATTTTGAAAAAAGTTTTAAAGTTACCCACCCCCAGTGTTTTTGATGCATCGGGAATGCTATTGCTTACTTTTAAAGCCGTTGATTCTATGGGGTTGTATGCCACCGCCAAAAACCGAACGGCATATGCATATACCAGCGCAAACAAGGTTCCGTGAATGATAAATCCACCGGGGCTGCCGCTTATTTTATACACCAAGTCCATCAACCAGCGATCGAGAGCCAAAATGGGAATCATTACGCCAATAGCCACTACTGCTCCGGGAATGGCATAGCCCAAAACACCCAAGCGGGAAATACTTTTTATAATTGAAATGCGGTTCCATTTTGCCGCAAAAATCAATAAGGTGGCTAAAATCACCGTTACTGTTGCAGTTAAAAATGCAATGCCAAAAGTTTGCATTGAAAGCAAAATAAAATCATATTCAAATACCGAAGGGTAAGTCAAAAACGCCCAATACAGCAATTGTGCCACCGGGATAAAAAAACCAAAAATCACCGGAGTGATTACCAAACAGAAAATCAAGAACTGCTTGCCTTTGGAAGTTGTTTTTCGGTAAATGCGTTCATTTTTTTTGGACTCATTGGCATACTGAATTTTTCGGCGTTGCCACTTTTCAAAAAGAATAAGTGCAAAAACCAACAATAGCAGTAAAGCTGAAAGATAAATAGCGGTTTCGGGTTCTTCCAGTGAAAACCACGATCTGAATATTCCGGTGGTAAACGTATTTACGCCAAAATAGTATGCCGCACCATAATCATTCAACACCTCCATTAAAACGAGTATCATTCCTGCAATAATGGCGGGTCTTGACAACGGCAAAACCAATTTAAAAAAGGAACGTATTTCACCAACACCCAACATTCTGGAGGCTTCCAATAAATTGTTTGCCGAGTTGAGAAAAAAGGCGCGGGTGCTCACATAAACATACGGGAAAAGTGAAATACTCAACACAAAAGCCAGCCCAAACCGGTTCATAATGTCGATGCGGGTAAATTCCATTCCCAGATACCGTTGTATCAGTTCCAGGCTTCCGCCGTAATCCAAAATACCGGCATAGGCATAAGCAACGATGTATGAGGGGATTGCCAAAGGCAGGATTAACAACCACTCCAGTTGTTTTCTAAACGGAAATTCATAGCGGGCTACCAACCATGAAGCAGTCACTCCCAAAATAAGCACCATCACGCTGCAGGCAATCAGCAAAAAAACAGTGTTTGAAACATATTGACCTAGCAGGTTTTTGACGATGTGCATCCACGATTCCCCGGGACCGTCAAACAATTCAAAGATGATGGTAAGAACTGGAAGGGCAATTAAAAACACTACCAAAAGTGTAATTAATGACCAGCGGTTGCTGTCTCTTCTTAGGCGCAGCAAGCGGTTTTTAAAAGAAAATATTTTGTTATCTCCAGCCTCCTTCATCAAATAGAATTACAGCCTTTTTGTTGTTTTCACCCAATTCACTCAAGTTTAAAGTATCTTCTTTAAAACTTCCCCATTGAAGCAGTGTTTCTGAAACTTCGACATGGGTATTAACAGGATATTCAAAATTGGAAAGCGCAAAAACACGCTGCGCTTCTTCTGATAGTAAAAACTCGATAAATTTAACTGCATTTTCTTTATTGGGCGCATATTTTGCAACTCCGGCACCACTTACATTGATGTGGGTCCCGGTGGTTTCCTGATTCGGAAAAAAAATACCAATTGACTCCACAACATTGACTTCTTCAGGGTTGTTGGAGTGTGCCATTAAACCGATGTAGTAAGTATTTACAATGGCCAAATCGCCTTCGCCGGCAGCAACGGCTTTTACCTGATCGCGGTCGTTGCCTCTGGGACTTCTTGCCATATTTTTTACCACACCTGCTACCCACTCTTTAGCAGCTTCATCACCGTGGTTGGCAATAATAGATGCTAATAGCGATTGGTTGTAGATATTTCCTGAAGAACGAATAAGCAGCTTGTTTTCCCACTTTTCATTGACTAAATCTTCAAAGGTGGACAAATCTTCCGGGTTTACCCTGTCTTTCGCGTAAGCGATAACACGCGCACGCTTGGTTAAAGAAAACCACTGATTGTCTTTGTCTTTAAGGTAATTGGGAACTATTGAGTCTATTATTTTTGACTGAATGGGTTGCAACAAATCAGATTCTTTTGCACGGTGCAGGCGCCCGGCATCCACGGTTATTAAAACATCGGCCGGTGAGTTTCTACCCTCAAGGGTCATTTTTTGAATCAACTCGTCTGCGCTGGCGTTAATCACATTGACTTTTATACCGGTTTGGGCTTCAAACTTTCTGAAAAGCTCCTGGTCAGACTCATAATGTCGGTGGGTATAAACATTGATAACATCTGTATCCTGCGTGTTTTGTTTACACGAAAAAAACAACAAAATCGACAGAAATAACACTACTTGCTTCATAAATATATGCAGGTTAAATGAGGTGCAAATATAGTTATTTAGAATTGTTTTAAATAAATTTATTGTTGAAATTACTTTTTAAAAATAAAATAAACAGCCAATACCAAGAAAGCAAAGCCAACAAAGTGATTCCAGCGAAAAGTTTCGTTTTTAAACGCAATCAATGTGAAAGCCACAAATACCACTAAGGTAATGACTTCCTGAAGCACCTTCAATTGCACCAAAGAAAAAGGGCCACCGGTACCCTGAAAACCAATGCGATTAGCAGGCACCTGAAACATATACTCAAACAAAGCGATGCCCCAGCTTATTAAGATAATGGAAATAAGCCCCAGTTTGCTGAACCATTTCCATTCTGCAAATTTTAAATGACCATACCAGGCCAATGTCATAAAAACATTTGATAGAACCAATAAACCAATGGTGAGAACTGCTTTCATTTGTTTTAATTTTTGTCAAATGAACTAAATTTTTTGACACAATTATCAAAGATTACAAACAAAAAAGGGGCATAAATGCCCCTTTTACTATTAGATGTACTATTGATTATTTTTTAGCCATATCCTTTTCACGAATGGCTCTAAATTCTGAATTTTCACTCCATTGAGGCCACTCTGAACTGTTTCCGATTTTTACTCCCAGTCTAAAATAAAACTCGGCATCTTGAGCAATGCTTCCCATATCCCAAGTTTCGGCATTATACTCATCGCCGGGTTTGTGATAGTATTTTTGATTGTACTCTCTGCGCAAACGCTCACCACGTTCTTTTCCACCATCAACCAAATCTGCACCACCGCTGGCATACATCGCCGGAATACCCACTTTGGCCAAGCTAAAATGGTCTGAACGGTAGTAAAATCCTTTTTCAGGCTCTTGGTCGGGTAGGATGTATCTGTCTTGCCCTTTTACAATATCTTCTGCCCAATCTGCCAAATCGTTTTGGTGGTGACCCACTACCAATAAATCTTTGGTTGGCCCAAAAGGGAAAACGGCATCCACATTCATATTAGCTACTGTTTGATTGGTTGGAAAAATAGGGTTGGCAGCATAATAAGCAGACCCTAAAAGCCCTTGTTCTTCAGCAGTAACAAACAAGAAAACCATCGATCTTTTAACCGGTTCATCCAGTTCTTTTACCGCTCGTGCAATCTCCAGCAACATAGCAGTTCCGGTAGCATTGTCAACCGCACCGTTGTATATAGTACTACTGTCATTGGGGTCTTCACCGCCCAGGTGATCCCAGTGAGCGGTATAGATAATATATTCATCCGGTTTTTCTGAACCTTCAATAACACCAATAACATTGGGAGAAGTTCCGCGATCAAAAGTGTTCTTCATGGTTACGCTGGTTTTTAAACCAAGAGGTGTTGGTTTAAAGTCGGCACTCATAGCACTCTCAAAAAGTTCATCCTGACTTTTACCTGCTTGTTCAAAAAGCTGTTGAGCAACATCTGAGGTTATCCATCCTTGCAAGGGAGCAAACTCTACAGAACCTTCAGGTAAATCTAACTGCATTTTTGAACCCGACCAAGAGCCTTGCACCACTCCCCAAGGGTATCCTGCTGCTGCATCTTCGTGAATGATAATTACCCCGGCGGCTCCTTGTCTTGCTGCCTCTTCATATTTGTAAGTCCAACGGCCGTAATAGGTCATTGCATTGCCGGTAAACATAGAATCATCTTGTAGATAATACCCCGGGTCATTCACCATAACCACTGCAATTTTTCCTGTCATATCTATGCCTTCATAGTCGTTCCAGCTATATTCGGGAGCCACGATACCAAAGCCGCAAAAAACAAACTCGGCATTTTCAACCTTGACTTCGTCTTGAATTAACTGCGAAAAAACCACATAATCTTCACCACGGTTTAAAGTGAAATCACTTGAGCCGCCTTTCACCTGAATCTGCTCATCAGGCACAGAATTTACAGTTATTAAAGCCACATCCTGAAGGTATGACCCGTTATTTCCGGGAGCAACGCCAATGGCTTTTAATTCTTTTTCAAGATAAGCCACAGTTAGCTCTTCACCAATGGTCATAGGCATTCTGCCCATATAAGCATCTGAGGCTAATTCTTTGATGTGTCTTTCAAGATGTTCAACACTTACATCCCATTCTTGAGAAGTTTTTTCCTGATCTGCTTCTTTACAGGAAATGAAAATAAATAAAACTGAAAATACAGTCAAAAAGGATAATTTGTTCATTGTTCAATTGTTTTGTAGAGGGTAAATATAATGATTTGAAAAATTTTAAGCTTGGAATTTCATAAAGTTCTTCAAGATGCGTTCTTGGTTTTTTGTATATGGTTTGGGTGAATGTCTTTTTTAAGTTTTATTAATATAACAACTCAACATTGTAATTAAATATGCACCCGCAGCAAACAGCATAAGAGCTGAAAATCCAATTTCAACTGCTAGGATAGTAGCAAATGAAGCACTTACCACAGACAAGCATCCATTGATTCCCCATGCCCAGGGCACACCCGATTCGTTCTTTTTAGAAAGAAACCGAAGTCCCAATGGAAAAGGCATACCCATAAAAAATGAAGGTAACCCAATCAGCAATATCGCAATCATAATTTTTAACGGAAGTGAAAATCCAATACTGGCCTGAAGAATTGAAGACAAACCCACTGCATACACCAACAGCAAACCAATAATCAAAAGGACAACTTTACGAATGGCCGGAAGTGATAACTGTACTTTTGAGGAGAACCAGCTTCCTAAACCTGAAAGAAGCAGCATCCCGCTAATAACCGCCGCAACTGAATAAACAGGATGACCCAGATAAAGTATAAACCGTTGAATCAAAACAATCTCAACAAACATAAAACCAATTCCAATACCTGAAAAGTATCCCAGCGTCCAGCCTTTGTTATTTAACTTGGTTTTTAAAAAGAATAATGGAAAAATTATTAATAACAGAGCCAGTATAAATGACTGTATAAATGTTACCCAGACAATCAAATATCCCAGTTCAAAAAAGGAAGCTGATTGGCTGCCGAACATCTCCTGCAATTGGGGATAACTTTTTAATCTTAAAAACTGTGAAAAATAAGGCTTGTCATCTGTAGCCGGGCGCAAATGAAATTCATAATTTGCATAAACCTGCTCCCTTTTTCCGGAAACCAGCGAATCTATAAGCGTAAACAAACTGTGATCTTCTATCATGTTATAAGCAACACGTTCTTCTGTAGTTATGTCCGGAAGTAATAACGGGTCAAAATACAGGCGTTCACAAAACTCCCTGATTTTATTTATTTCGGCTTCGCTAAATGGTGTCTTTTTCACCAGAAAAGTCATGGCACTCCAACTTCTCACTGCTATAAGGTGCTGTTCAGGATAATGGATACCTTTTTCAGCTAATACTTCAGAAATGGTAGCGGTAATTTTCAGGGAATTTCGATAAGGATAATCCATCCATACTGTAATTTCCAAAAAACCGTCATTTTTTAACCCATCATAAATCTTTGAAAAAGCTTCGGTTGTGAGAAGGTATTCCTCTTGTAAAGCCTGTAAGCCTGCAGAACCACCAAAAGCACCCAAGGACGGAAGACTGATAAGGTTGTATTTTTCCGAAGATTGAGCCAGAAAAGAGCGTGCATCCTGCCGATACCAGGTAACAGCATCCTTACTTTCAAAACCAATATTCCCCACCGCAAACCCGGAAACCAACTCGTTGGATTCAACGTGATCAATATGGGAAGCCCCTTTCATTTCTGCATATTGTGTGCGAATGCCTGTACCGGCATCAAGCACTAGCACTTTTTCATGAGTGGCCAGCTCCCACGCCACGGCAGAAGTGGTATAATCCAAAATAAGGCTCTCTTCAGGTGTTTTCAAAACTGCACCCGCCCAATCACCATTGCTGAAAACAGCATCAACAATGGGCACTTCCCCGGTGTAAAAAAGGCTTAATCCAGGAGCATACCTCAATGCCGGAGATGATACATACTGTACCCAGCCATAGGGGCTATTGGCTGTTTTTTCTACTGTAGCTTCGGGCAGATCCAGTGTTGTGCTCAGGCCTTTATACTGGGAAATTGGTAATGAAGGTGGAAAAAGTACACCAATGCCGAGTAATACAATTGCTGCTACCCCTGTTGCACCCAGCCATACTTGTCTTTTTACATTTGGAAGTATAAATAAAGCAGCAATCAACGAAACAAAACCGGTAATAAAAGGAATCAAAGTTGGTGTGGCCGTCCAAAATAATACAATGGCCGCCAAACCACCCAAACCCGAACCCACAAGGTTACTGAAATACAACTTTCCAATAGTATCAGTATATTTTACAAAAACCAGCCCTATGGCCAGCGCACAAAAAAAGAACGGAACAAAAAACAATAATTCATAAAGCAAAAGTTGCCAGAGCTGGCGTTGCTCCACAAACAACAAGTAAGTGTCAAACCGAGCAAAAGGTTGCCCCGAAAGCCATACGGCAAAGGGCATGCAAATCCCTGTTAGGATCATTAATAAAGGTAGGAGAATAACAATCTTTTTCAGTAAAAAACTTCGGAACAAAGCAATAAAGGTACCTGCGGCTCCAAACCCCAACAATGCAATGGCTATTACCATATAAGCAAAATGGTACCACTGAACGATGGAAAGGTATTGCATCAAGCTTAATTGATAAGCTATCATGGCAATGGACAACAATCCAACAGAAAGCAAAAGCCGATTGAAGTATGAAAAGCTTTGCATCAGTTACGGGTAAAAGGCACAAACCTAACAGGGAAAAGATTTTGGGTTTTCCATTTACCGTCTTTCTCCTTTTCAACCAGCATCAGGTTTTGATTGGTAAAAGGAGCTCCCACGGGAATAATCATTTTACCGCCTTCTTTTAATTGGGCAATAAGCGGTGGTGGAATAAACTCACTGGCTGCAGTAACCACGATTGCATCAAAAGGAGCGTGTTCTTCCCATCCATAATAGCCGTCAGCCGCCTTTACGTGAATATTGGTATACCCCATCTCTCTTAAACTGTTTTTAGCACTTTCGGCCAAAGCATTTACAATCTCTATGGTATAAACTTCATCAACTATTTCAGCAAGTACGGCTGCCTGATAACCGGAACCCGTGCCAATTTCCAGCACCTTCATACCCGGACGCGGATTGATTATTTCTGTCATATAGGCCACAATATAAGGTTGTGAAATGGTTTGACCATGCCCAATGGGCAATGGCCGATCTTCATAAGCATGCCTTACCTGAGCCTGCGGAACCAGTTTATGACGCTCCACAGTGCGCATCGCATCAAGCGTTGCTTTATCTTTAATACCACGCGCCACCAATTGTTGATTGACCATTTGCTGTCTTTCCCTTTGAAAGTTATCCTGTGCTGTAACAGGTGTGGAAAATGCAAGAATAAAACCGAGTAGATAAAGTGAAGTTTTCATTATGCCTTTTTTAATTCATATTCAGTTAAATATAAGGAATTTGGGGGAAATGATAACTATCAACTCCGGAAAAAACTCCCTTTAAACCTAAGCAAACCAAGGCTATAACTAAGCTATTCTAAAAAGCATAATCTTTTCTTAAAAAGGAATAAGGATGGTTTGCTTTCACAAAAACCATCCTTATTATAATGTTATTATCAAAGGAAATCGTGTATCTAATAATCCAATAACTCCTCCAGTTTAGCCCGCACTTTCTCTGTACTCGGAATCATCGTTTGCTCTAAAGTGGAATTCAAAGGAATGGCAGGCATATTTTCTGAACCAATGGTCATTACCGGAGCATCAAGGTATTGAAAACATTCTTCCTGAATTTTTCCCGCCAGTGCTCTGGCAAAACTATTATTGGAAGGCTCTTCTGTAACCACCAGACACTTTCCGGTTTTCTTGACTGATTTCATCACAGTTTCTTCATCCAGCGGATGCAACGTTCGTAAATCGATTACCTCCACACGGTCACGCAGACCTTGTGTAGCGTTCATCGCCCAATGCACACCCATTCCGTAAGAAACGATAGTGGCGGTTTCCACATCTTCCTGTTTCCAGATTTCCTGTAGCAACCACGCTTTCCCAAAAGGCAACACATAATCCTCAGCAGGTTCTACTGAAGTGGCTCCTTTGGTTCCGGGAACTTTACTCCAGTACAAGCCTTTGTGCTCTAAAATCACCACCGGATTGGGGTCATAATAAGCAGCCTTGAGCAATCCTTTTAAATCGGCTCCGTTGCTGGGATAGGCAATTTTAATTCCACGGATGTTGGTCACCACACTTTCCACAGAAGAAGAGTGATAAGGCCCGCCGCTTCCGTAAGCGCCAATCGGCACTCGTAGTATCATTGATACCGGCCATTTTCCGTTGGAAAGGTAGCAGCTTCGACTCACTTCGGTAAACAATTGGTTTAGTCCCGGCCAGATATAGTCGGCAAATTGCACTTCAACGATGGGTTTCAATCCCACTGCGCTCATTCCAACTGTACTTCCAACAATAAACGCTTCCTGAATGGGCGTGTTAAATACCCGGTTATCGCCAAACTTTTGAGCTAGTGTAGCCGCTTCACGAAAAACACCGCCCAATCTTCCGCCCACATCCTGACCGTAAAGCAAACATTCTTTGTGTGTACGCATTAATTCCTCAATTCCGAAAAGTGCACAATCTACCATCACTACTTTTTCGGCACCTTCAGGACTGCGGGTTCCTGTTTCTTCGGTTATTGGGGTAGGTGCGAAATCGTGTGTAAATAAATCTTCGGGTTTGGGATCTTCGGCTTTTAGGGCTTCTTCGTAGTCTTTTCTAACCTCCGCGTAGGCTGAAGTCTCGATGTCTTTCACTTCTTTCTCAGCAAACCCATTCTCCAACAATTGTTTTCTAATCTTCGGATAAGGGTCGCGGGAACGTGCTTCTTCCAAATCATCGCGGTACCACTCCATCCGAACACCCGAAGTATGGTGATTCAAAAGCGGCACTTTGGCGTGCACCAAAAACGGTCTGCGCTCTTTGCGGATAGTTTCAATAACCCGTTGCAGGGTAGTATAGCTCTCTATAAAGTCGGTTCCATCAATGGAAACAGCTTCCAAACCTTTAAATCCGCAGGCATATTCAAACGCATCTTGAGCACGGGTTTCTTCGGCATTGGCCGAAATATCCCAGCCGTTGTCCTGAACCAGATACAAAATAGGCAATTGTTTCAAGGCAGCCATTTGAAAGGCTTCGGCGATTTCACCTTCGGTAACGGAAGCGTCGCCTAGGGAGCAGACTACGATCGGCAAATTCCCGCGAAGGCGGGAATCTCCGCCTTCAGATTCCGGAACTAAAAAACCATACCGTTCTTCTTCATTGAAGAGATTACCGCTTTCGCGGTAATGAAATCCCATCGCAGCACCCGTTGCCGGTATGGCTTGCATACCTGTAGCAGAGCTTTGATGCGGTACTTTAGGCTTGTCATCATCCCGTAAACTGGGGTGCGAATAATACGTCCTTCCGCCGGAAAACGGGTCGTCTTTTTTGGCAAGTAATTGTAGCATCAAATCTTTGGGCGTGCATCCAAAACTCAGCAACATTGAGTCATCGCGGTAGTAAGGATAGGCATAATCCTGAGGCAACAACTGCATTCCCACAGCGGTTTGTATCACTTCGTGACCACGGGAAGTGGCGTGTACATATTTAGAAACAACTTTGAAATTTTCTTCATAAAGTTCTGCCATGGCTTTTGCAGTGCAGACATTTTTGAAGGCTTTTTTGAATATGTCTTTGGAAATAATATGGGCCATTTTTAATTTATTTTTCTTTTAAAATCAAACTGTTCAAAATAATCAGCAATTCTTCTCAGGAAACTACCGCCCAGATAACCATCCACAATACGGTGGTCAAAAGACAGGGATAAATACATCATCTGACGGATTTCAATGGTGTCGCCTTCGGGCTTTTCGATAACCTCGGCGCGTTTCTTAATAATTCCTGTTGCTAAAATTGCGGCTTCCGGCTGATTGATAATGGGTGTTCCCATTAAACTACCAAATGTACCTACGTTACTAATCGTAAAGGTGCTGCCTTTGGTATCATCGGCTTTTAATTTGTTGGTACGGGCTTTTTCTGCCAGTTCATTGATTTCTTTAGCCAATGTGGACAGGTCCTTTTTGTCGGCATCTTTTACCACCGGAACAATCAGGTTTCCACTGGGCAGTGCTGTTGCCATCCCAATGTTGATATGTTCTTTCACAATAATAGAACTGCCATCAACCGAAACATTGATCATTGGGAAATCTTTTACTGCTTTGGCGACAGCTTCCACAAACAAGGGTGTAAAAGTCAATTTCTCACCATATTTTTTCTGAAAAGCATCTTTGTTGGCATTGCGCCAGTTGACCATGTTTGTCATATCGGCTTCCACATAAGCGGTAACGTGTGGCGAAGTATGTTTACTATACACCATATGATCGGCAATCATTTGCCGCATACGGTCCATTTCAACGATTTTGCCTTTGCCTTTGTCCAGGTTTAATTGGGGGATGCTGTAACCCGCTTCTGCAACGGATTGAGCAAACTGCGCCGGACGGCCTTCTTCAATGTACTTGAACACATCGCTTTTTTGCAAACGACCGTCTTTTCCTGTTGCAGGAATGCGTGCCAGTTCTTCATAACTGATATGATGTTCCTGGGCGATTTTTTCAATAAGTGGTGAGTAAAATTTGTTTGTTCTATTTGCAGGAACTTGATATGTTGATGATGATGCCGGTGAATTCTTTTGAACCACTTTTGCAGTTTTCTGTTGTGTTGCAACGGGTTTAACCTCATCTTCTTGATTATTTTTCAAGGCTTTTTTTGAAGCACCTTCTGAAACCTCCAATATGGCAATCACCTCCCCTATTTTCACCACATCCTTGGCGTTGTATTTAGTTTCAATAAGGGTTCCCGAAAAAGGAGCCGGTACTTCGTTATCTACTTTGTCGGTACCCACTTCCACGATGATATCGCCTTCTTCAAACGATTCGCCGGGTTGAACCAGCCAGTTGATGATGGTGCCTTCTGTTATGCTTTCTCCCATTTTCGGGAGTTTGAATTCAACTTTTGACATATGTCTTTATTCTTTATTCTCTTTTCTAAATTCTTCCAGTGTTTTATAAAAATCCTCCTGCTTCGGGCGATTTGCCGGAATCTCACGTAACGGCTCTACTTCCCTTAAACTATCATGACAATCGGCAGGTAATTGCTGATACAATCGTGTTCCGGCGGTTTTCCAGGCTACCATTTCGTCACTCACTTCCTTAATGACTTTTGCGGGGTTGCCCACCACCAAACTGCGCTTAGGAATGATTGTTTCTGCTTTGACGAAAGCCATTGCACCAATGATGCTTTCATCACCAATTTCGGCATCGTCCATAATCACGGTGTTCATTCCCACCAACACATTTCGACCGATATTGGCGCCGTGAATAATCGCCCCGTGACCAATGTGTGCACTTTCTCTCAACACTATCGATTTACCCGGAAACATATGCACAGTACAGTTTTCCTGCACATTGACGCCGTCTTCCAAAATTATCTCGCCCCAATCGCCCCTAATAGCCGCACCGGGACCGATATAGCAATTTTTGCCAATAATAACATTGCCCGTCACCGCAGCCAATGGATGCACGAAACTGCTTTCGTGGATAACGGGTATATGTCCTTTGAAACTGTAGATCATAGTCGTGAGAGGTGAGTGGTGAGTATTTAAATTTTATCAACATTATTATTTTTGGAAATTTTCGATTTTAGATGGTTTTTTAACGATGTCAACATTTTAGAGATTTCCGTGAGTCTCTTTCTGTTTTCTTCATCTTCTTCAAATGAAATATAATTTCTTAGCCTTGCCTTTGTGGAAGCACACACACTTTCGTTGGTGCTTTCCCAAGCAATTTGAAGATAACGATAAAAATTTGCATCAGTACCTGAAGAGCCTTCAGCAATATTATAACCAATAGAATCTGCAGCTCTTTGAAATTGCGAACTTAAGTTAAACATTTCATGCTTTGGAAATTTTTGAATTAATTGATTTACAATTTCAGCAAACTCCATTGCTTTTTGATAAACAATCAAATCTTCAAAACTAAAATGATAATTACTTTTCATAGTTCAAAATTTATAATCCCAAATTACAATAAAACTCACCTCTAACCACTCATCTCTATCCACTATTTATAACTTTCAAGTTTCTTCTTCGTAAACTCACTCAATACCAATCGCCCGCTGATTTTTGCACGTTCTTTCAGAAGTTCGTCCCAGTTTTCAGTGCCGGTCCAGAAGACTTTTTTCATTTCCTGCATAGCCTCGGGATTGTAGGCACATAAATTTTCGGCGAAAGCCAAAACCGCTTTATCCAAACTTTCAATATCATCAAACACCTGCATATACAGCCCCTTGCTTCTCGCCCATTCGGCATCATAAAAACTGTTGGCGTCAATGGCGATTTGCGAAAAGCCGCTCAGACCCAATTTACGCTCCACCGCAGGACCCACCACAAACGGGCCGATACCCACGTTGAGTTCGCTGAGTTTGATTGACGCATATTTCGTTGCCATACAATAATCCACAGCCGAGGCAAGACCGACACCACCACCCACGGTTTTTCCTTGAATACGCCCTATAATAAACTTAGGACACTTGCGCATCGCATTAATCACATTGGCAAAGCCGCTAAAAAATACTTCGCCGGTTTTTTCGTCGTTGATAGAAATGAGTTCGGTAAAACTGGCACCTGCACAAAAAGTGCGGTCACCGCCGCTTTGCAGGATGATGACTTTTATAGCATCGTTTTCTCCGGCTTTGGTGATGGTTTCGGCTAATTGTGTCAGCAAATCACCCGGCAAACTGTTGTGTGCGGGATGGAAGAACTCAATGGTTGCAATTTGGTTGTTTATGGTTTGAGTTACGTAGGGTTGTTGTTCGTTCATTTTTTAATCATTTCACCCCTTCGGGGTTTTTCGTTTAAATTCCTTTTTCTAGTATCATTTCACCCATTCGGGGTTGTGCATTAAATTCCTTTTTATCCTATAATCTTTTCACCCCTTCGGGGTTATGGATTGTTTTCGTTTTTATCTATAATCATTCCACCCCTTCGGGGTTATGGATTGTTTTCGTTTTTTATAATCATTCCACCCCTTCGGGGTTGTGTATTAAATTCCTTTTTATCCTATAATCTTTTCACCCCTTCGGGGTTGTGTATTAAATTCCTTTTTATCCTATAATCTTTTCACCCCTTCGGGGTTCTTCGTTTAAATTCCTTTTTCTAGTATCATTTCACCCATTCGGGGTTATGGATTGTTTTCGTTTTTATCTATAATCATTCCACCCCTTCGGGGTTGTGATTACATATTTTATTGGCTTTTCGTCAAAAAGGATTTTCAAAATTAAATTTTAATTGATTTTGTAAAATCCCGAAGGGATGCCATAATTATAGCTTATAGTTATAATAAAAGCCAAAACCCCGAAGGGGTGATATTATCCTTCAATCCAATCAAATAAATATTTTTCATTGTATTCAACCTGAAATTTTTTTAAAAAATCTAAATATTCTTCTTTAAAGGTCATTTTTTTATGATGCTCTTCTTGATTAGCAATGTATTTATACACATTATCAATGTGGGAATGTGAATATGAAAAAACACCATAGCCTTCCTGCCAAGCAAATTTTACAGGCAGGAATTTTTGTTCATTTATAAACTTAGATGAATTGTTTTTTATATCTCTCACTAAATCTGAAATATTCATTGAAGGTTTAATACCAACAAAAACATGTACATGATCTTCAATACCATTGACAATTATTGGTTTTTGTCCCTTTTCTTTTATGATTCCTGAAATGTATTTAAAAACATCCTCACGCCAAGGCTTTCGCAATAAATTTTGTTTACCTTTTACGGTAAAAACGTATTGAATGTATATTTGTGAATATGTTCCAGACATATAATAATATCACCCTTTCAGGGTTTTGTTTACAAATTTATTTATTCTACAATCATTTCACCCCTTCGGGGTTATGGATTCCATTCTACAATCATTTCACCCCTTCGGGGTTATGGATTCAATTCTTAATATCGCCCTTACAGGGTTCTACGTTTAAATTCCTTTTTCTAGAACCATTTCACCCCTTCGGGGTTGTGGATTCCATTTCTATAATTTTTACCCCTTCGGGGTTTTTAAATTAAGTTAAACTGATTAAAGTGGTGGTTAAGGTGCTTCCTCTCCAACAAATACCACTCATATTTATTCAAATACCCAAACACGGCATTTTTTTGTAACGCATCGGGGTTTTCTTTATAATATTCCACATAAGCCTCCCGGGCTTCCAGCATTTTTTGTTTGGCGGTTTCCAAATCGGGATGGCGCAGGGTTTCCAGTTCATTTTCTTTCATTAACGGCATTTTATAACCTTGCGGCATCGGGGTGTAATCCCAGAGTGTGGATTGTACTTTTTCGATGTATTCTTCGGGTGTAGATATGTCAAAATCCCAAATTTCGCCGGTAGCGATTCTATAGGAATCTTCCAAATGTTCCACCATATGCTGCGGGGTCATCATTCCCCATTTGGCTTGGGTTTTTTCTGAAAGCTTACTTAGATAAAACGGGATACTTTCTGAAGTCATTTCCACGAAAGTGTTTTGCTTTTTCTGTACCATCGTCAAAATTGTGGCAATGGCAACCAATTCGTCTTCAGCATCAAATACCTCAACATACCACTTTACAATTCCTGACGGATGTTCTTTTCCTTTCTGGTCACGATCTACTTTTTGCTTGCAGGTCAAACGCACATAAATGGTGTCGTTGTGATAGAGCGGTCTCAAAAACCGAATTTCTTCCAGTCCATAATTGGCTGCCACCGGACCTTTGTTGGGATATACAAATAATCCCGCTGCTGCGGAAATGATAAAATAACCGTGAGCCGTGCGTTGCTCAAAAATACTGCCGTCTAGCGATGTAATATCGGTATGGGCATAAAAATGATCCCAGGTGAGATTGGCAAAATTGACAATATCGGTATCGGTCAATGTACGTTTGTGGGTTTTTAGCGACATACCGGGTTGGATGTCTTCCCAATGATAGGTAAACGGATGCTTTTCAGCTTCTTTATAGGCTGAATTGGGCTGGTAAATACCTGTGATTTCAGTCAGGGTGGTTGGCGAACCCTGAATGGCGGTGCGTTGCATATAGTGTTTCACACCGCGCACCCCTCCCATTTCTTCGCCGCCTCCCGCACGTCCGGGCCCACCGTGAACAAGCATCGGCAGGGGCGAACCGTGGCCGGTGCTCTGTTTGGCACTTTCGCGGTTGATGGATAAAATTCTTCCGTGGTGGGATGCTGCGCCTATGGTAAATTCTTTTGCTAAAGCGTCATTATTGGTAAAAATAGAACTCACTAACGAACCTTTACCCAATTTGGAAATCTTGACGGCTTCATCAATATTTTTATACGGCATCAGTGTGCTTACAGGGCCAAATGCTTCAACAACGTGAGCTGCCTCATTTTTTAAAGGATGGTCTTCACGCAAAAGTATGGGGCGGATAAAAGAGCCTTTTTTCGCGTCAGCACCTAAAGCTTCAAAATCATCAAAACTGCCATAGACAATTTGAGCGGTTTCAGCGATTTTCTGCACCTGGCTTTTAACAGTTTCGCGCTGAGCGTGGCTTACCAATGCTCCCATGCGCACCTCTTTTAATCGCGGGTCGCCCACAGTAACTTTATCGAGTGCTTTGCCAAGGGCGATTTGCACGTCTTCCATATACTTTTCAGGCACGAGAATACGGCGGATAGCTGTACATTTTTGTCCGCATTTTACGGTCATTTCGTTGCGTACTTCTTTAATGAACAAATCAAATTCCGGTGTGCCGGGAGCTGCATCTTCGCCAAGAACGGAAGCATTCAACGAATCGGCTTCCATTGTAAACGGCACTGATTCTTCGATTAGCTGCGGATGTGCTTTCAACATTCTACCCACTTTTGCTGAACCGGTAAAGGTCACCACGTCTTGTGACTGAACGGTATCCAATATGTTTTTTGCCGTTCCGGAAATGAGTTGCAGGCTGCCTTCAGGTAAAATACCGGAGGCAATAATTTCTTTAACTACGGCCTCAGTAAGGTAAGCCGTTTGCGGAGCCGGAAGTACCACGGCAGGCATCCCCGCCATCCAGTTGACGGCGCATTTTTCCAGCATTCCCCATACGGGAAAATTAAAGGCATTGATATGCACCGCAACCCCTTCTTTAGGCACCATAATGTGATGTGCCATAAAACGTCCGCCACGAGAAAGGTCGATGGGTTCGCCTTCTACATGATAGGGCTGATTTGGGAATAATTTCCGTAAAGAAGCATTGGCAAACAGGTTGCCAAAACCACCTTCAATGTCTATCCAGCTATCGATTTTAGTAGCCCCGGTGCGGTAACTGATTTCGTAAAACTGTTGTTTGCGTTTGGTGAGATAGAGTGCCAAGCTTTTTAGCATATTACCGCGCTCCTGAAAAGTCATTTTACGAAGTGTATCGCCTTTTTCACGACCGTATTGCAGGATAGACGGAATGTTTAATCCCTCAGTGGTAACGCTGGTAAATACCTCACCGGTAACGGAATCCTGAATGGGGGTCCCTTCGCCTTGACCTTGTGTCCAATTGCCTAGTATGTAGTGTTGTGTTTTCATATCCTATGCCCGCGAAGGCGGGTATCTTGGTTTTATTTTACTTTTTTTCCATTAATATATTCAATTACTATTTCTTCACCATCAACAACACAAAACTCTTTACCATGCTTTCTGTTATTCTGATACTCACAACTGTAAATTAATTTTCCATCAAGATAGCTTTCAAAAAACTTTTTCTTTCCTTTACTATCGAAATGAGTAATCATTTTTGTGTTTTTCTTTAAGCCGAATTGAATCTTTTTTATTGCCCTGAAATTATCCTTTTCATCATATAAGAATTCAGTAGCCGGGGTAGGTTCATCTGTTCTATTATAGAAAACCGTGCTTTTAATTATGTATCCTTCTTTATATTCTTCTTCATAAACTAAATGACCATTTTTTCTTTTTCTTTGAGCCTTTCCTGTGAATGGTTTGTCAGTTTGAGTGTTATAAATTAAATTTTCACCAGATATATAGGTTTCATTAAATGAAACGATTTGTTGAGAGAAAACAAAGTTTACAAAAAACAAAAAAGTACAGAATATTAGTATTTTTAACACTTTACTCATTAGCTTTTAACTGAATACAATCCTTTTAGACAACAAGATTTCCGCCTTTGCGGAAACTTTAGGCTCTTTCAATCACCGCAGCATACCCTTGTCCAACACCAATACACATAGTAACAAGTGCATATTTTTTGCCTTTCAAAGATAACTCTAATGCGGCGGAGTAACAAATGCGTGCACCGGTCATACCCAGTGGGTGGCCAATGGCAATGGCACCTCCGTTGGGATTAATGCGCGGGTCATTGTCTTTTAGTCCCCAAGTGCGGGTGCAGGCCAATGCCTGTGCAGCAAAGGCTTCATTTAGCTCAATCACATCCATATCATCCATAGTTAATCCGGCTTTTTGGAGTGCTTTGTTTGACGCTTCCACAGGGCCTATTCCCATAATTCTGGGTTCTACCCCAACGACTGCCGAACTGACAATTTTTGCTAAAGGTTTTAAGTTGTATTTATTAACTGCAGCTTCTGAAGCTATGATTGTAGCGGCTGCACCGTCGTTTAGTCCTGATGAATTTCCTGCTGTAACACTGCCGTCTTTTTTGAATGCCGGACGGAGTTTGGCGAGTATTTCCAATGAAGTTGTTGGTTTTACAAACTCATCGTGTGAAAATTGTATCGGGTCTTTCTTTCGCTGTGGAATTTCCACAGTCACAATTTCTTTTGCCAAGCGTCCGTTTTTTTGAGCTTCTTTAGCTTTCATCTGACTCCAATAAGCAAAGGCATCCTGATCTTCACGCGAAATGCCATACTTTTCTACCAAATTTTCTGCGGTAACGCCCATACCGTCTGTCCCATACATTTCGTGCATTTTGGGATTGACAAAACGCCATCCAAAACTGGAGTCATACATTTTTGCATCGGTTCCAAAAGCGGTGGAAGGCTTGGCCAACACATAAGGCCCGCGGGTCATATGTTCCACACCTCCGGCAATAAACACATCGCCGTCGCCGGCTTTGATAGCTCGGTGAGCGTGAACAATAGCTGAAAGTCCGCTGCTGCACAGGCGGTTTACGGTTTCTCCGGGTACTGAATAAGGCAGTCCGGCCAGTAACGAGGCCATTCGGGCAACGTTGCGATTGTCTTCCCCGGCCTGATTAGCACAGCCCAGAATAACATCGTCATAAGCTTCTTGTGGGATATTGGGGTTTCGTTTAACGATTTCGGCAATGGCAAGGGCTGCCAGATCATCGGTGCGCACCGGTGAAAGAGTGCCTTGATAACTGCCTATCGGTGTTCTTATTCCGTCGATTATATACATTATTATTTATGATTAACGCCTGCTTGCCGCAGGCTGGATATTAGATTTTTGATTTTTAATTAATAGAACGCGGATGACACTGATTTAGCTGATCTCCGCGGATTTTTTATTCCCAATCTTTACTGGTTCTGTAAACCACTCCTTTGAACAAAGCTACCAATTTTTCGCCTTTTTTCACTTCTATGATATGAAAACCAAGTTTCTTACGGGTTTCGTCGATTATTGATTCAGCGGTGATGTAGTCTCCTTCTTCCAGCGCTTCAATATGGTTGATGGAGGTTTCAATGGAAACTGCATACTTCCCGTAGGTATTTGCTGAAAAACCAAATGCGGTATCTGCCAGCGAATAGGTAATACCGCCGTGGGCTTTTTGCATAGAATTGAGCATTTCTTTTCTGATGGTCATTCCCACTTTACAGCGCCCGATTTCGCACTCCAAAATCTCTATGCCCAGCCATTGGCTGAAGGGGTCCAAGGAAAGCATTTTTTTAGGTATTTTATTTCCTTCCATATTTTAAAATTTACAACTGTACATTAAACCACTAAGAAACTAAGGGCACTAAGTATCACTAAGTTTATTTAGACACTAAACTTCAAATTTATTATTCGTTCTATCCAATCTTCGTAACAGCGGACTGCATCGATATCTGTCTTCGCGGTATTCATCATAAAGCGCATCCATTTTATTTACGCACCAGTCGATACTTTTTTCATTCGCCCAAGCGAGCAATCCTTGAGGGTAATTGACTCCTTTGGTCATGGCCAGTTCAATATCTTTTGCTGAAGCAATGTTTAAAAACAAAGCATCGGCGGCTTCATTGATAAGCATAACCAGAATACGTTCAAATATTTCTTGTCCTAATTTTTGGTTTCTATTGGGTTCGGGATTGGTAGCGTTTTCAGCATAGTTGTAATAACCTCTTCCAGATTTTCTACCCAAATATCCGGCTTCCGAAAGGCGTTTTTGAGTGAATGACGGCTTGTATCTGGGGTCGAAATAGAAGGCAGTAAAAACAGTTTCGGTCACGGTGTAGTTTACATCGTTACCGATAAAATCCATCAATTCAAAAGGACCCATTCGGAAACCGCCCAGTTCTTTCATAGCCCAGTCGATGGTGGCAAAACTCGCTATTCCTTCTTCGTAAATGCGCAGTGCCTCGCCATAAAACGGACGCGCCACACGGTTGACAATAAAACCGGGTGTGTCTTTGGTCAATACACCCACTTTTTTCCAGTCGGCTATGATTTTAACCACTTTATTTTTTACAGCTTCGGAAGTCTGCACTGCCGGAATAATCTCTACCAAAGGCATCAAAGGCGCAGGATTGAAAAAGTGAATGCCGATAAAACGTTCCGGATGTTTCAAGCTGGCTGCCAAAGAAGCAATGGAAAGCGACGAAGTGTTTGAAGCGATAATGGCTTCATCTGATTGGTAGCTTTCCAGTTCGGCAAAAACCTGCTGTTTGATTTCGGCGTTTTCGATGATGGCTTCGATGGTTAAATCGGCATCTGCAAGCTCTTTTAAAGAGTTTACATAAGCAATGCTGTTTTGAATGCGGGATTTCTCTGCTTCATCTATTTTTTCTTTTTCCACCAAACGGCTGAGTACTTTTTCCAAAGCGGTTTTGCTTTTGTCTAACGCTGCTTTATTGGTGTCAAACAGTTTAACGAAACATCCTGCAGTGGCTGCTACTTGAGCGATGCCGCTACCCATGGTTCCACTTCCTATTATTGCTATTCTCATTTTTTTAGTTTTGGTTGTGGCGTAATATATTACGCCTTTACTTTCCGGTAAAGTTGGGTTTTCTTTTTTCCATAAAAGCATTCACGCCTTCACTGTAATCTTCAGTTTGTGCAGCTTCGATTTGGTATTTTGACTCCAAGGCGAGTTGTTCTTCCAGATTGTTTCGCATCGATGCGTTCAATGCTCTCTTGGTTAATGCGAGTCCGTGTGTGGGCATTTTTGAAAGGGTTTCGGCTATTTTTTGGGCTTCTTCCATAAACGTTTCCACGGAAAACACTTTGTAAATCATACCCAGTTTTTCTGCTTCTTCAGCCGAAACTTTATCGCCCAGCATCATCAAGGCTGAAGCTTTTTGGAAGCCTATCAATCTTGGTAAAAAGAAGGTTCCGGCACTATCGGGGATCAACCCGATTTTACTAAACGCCTGAATAAAACTTGCCGCTTCTGATGCCACTACCACATCACACGCCAAAGCAATATTGGCACCGGCACCTGCTGCAACACCGTTTACTGCTGCCACAATGGGCTTTTCAATAGTTCTAATTCTCGCTATGATGGGGTTGTAATGTTCATCGAGTATGGCTTTAAAACCCGGGTTTAACTCGGGGCTGGTGACTTCTTTTAAATCCTGACCGGCGCAAAAAGCTTTGCCGTTTCCGGTGAGGAGGATTGCACGAACTTCTTGATTTGCAGTACAATCATCCAATGCTTTTTGCAACGCCAAAGCCATCTTCCGATTGAAGCTGTTGAAAACTTCCGGACGATTGAGGGTGATAGTGGCGAGGTTGTATTTGATTTGTGTGGTTATGGTGTTCATAAATTTTAGCATTTGAAATATGAGATCCCCGCCTTCGCGGGGATTGGGGTTATTTTAAACATTTGAAATAATCAAAAGGCTCCAAGCAATCATTGCACTTAAACTGTGCTTTGCAAGCCGTGGAGCCAAACTGGCTGACCAGTCCTGTATTTTTTGAGCCGCATTGGGGGCATTTCACCAATTTTTTGTTTCCCAAAAGGGCTGCTTTGTCGGCCGTGGCGTCCAGGGGTGCTGCGATGCCGTATTTTTCCAATGCAATTCTGCCTTCTTCAGAAATCATATCGGTACTCCAGGCCGGAGAAAGCATCAGTTTTACTCGGGCTTTCATTCCCGCTTTCGCGAAAGCGGTTACTATATCATCGCCTATCACATCCATTGCCGGGCAACCGCTGTATGTGGGTATGATTTTGACCTCCACAGTACCGTCTTCCAAAACAACTGCTTCCCGCACCACACCCAAATCAACCACCGTCAATACCGGGATTTCCGGGTCGGGCACGGTTTTGAGGATGTTGAGGAGTTTTGGGGTTATATGTGTAACAGAATCTGTCAATGTGATTTATATTTTCGTTTTTTGATTACGAGACACCCGCCTTCGCGGGTGTTTAGTTTACCATTTCATTCCGGGATAGGTGCGTTGCATGTATTGCATATCGGCGAGGATGTAGCCCATATGTTCGCTATGAATGCCTTGTTTTCCGCCTTTGTGGAAATACTTGCTTTCAGGCACTTCCAGTGTGGCTTCTTTCAACAACTCGCTTACTTCTTTGTAATAGGTTTCTTTAAATTGACTTGCATCTACACCAATTCCGGCTTCAACAGCGGCTTTGGCTTCCGGGGTCATTTCAAAAAGTTCATTGGTGTATGGCCACAAGTCATTTACGGCTTTTTGAACACGCTCGTGACTTTCTTCTGTGCCATCGCCCAAACGTTTTATCCAATCACCTGAAAATCGTTTGTGGTAACTTACTTCTTTGACAGCTTTTTTGGCTATGGCTGAAAGGGTTTCGTCTTTACTGTGCTGCAATTGCTGCATCAACATCAAGTGAAACACATCAAAAAAATACTGACGGGTGATGACGTAACCAAAATCGGTATTGGGTTGTTCTACCAACAATACATTTTTATACTGTCTTTCTGTTCTCAGAAAAGCAATATCATCTTCTGTTTTATCTTCGCCGGATAATTGAGCAATGTATTGATAATAGCTTCGCACCTGTCCCAATAAATCAAGCGACATATTAGTAAGTGCAATATCTGTTTCCAGACTGGGCCCGTGACCGCAGAGTTCACCGAGACGCTGGCCGAGGATGAGGGAATTGTCGGCGATTTCTAGTATATAATTCCCGCGAAGGCGGGAATCTCGTTCTTTTGAATCCATATTTTTCAATTTATTCTTAAATGCGCTTGTTTTAAAAACGTCTTATAAACTTTCAAATTTTAAATGCTCTTTAAATACAAATCATTTGGTCTTTTAATTACTGAGTTTCCCCCTTACGCGGGAATATTTTGTTTTATATATCAAATCCTCACTCCTCCAATTCATACTAATATCCATCCAATCCGGATTCATTTTTTCTATCAAATTAATTTTCCACTGGCGATTCCATTTTTTCATCTGCCTTTCACGAATTGTGGCTTCAGCACCATTATCAAATTCTTCTAAATAAACCAATTTGTCACAGTTAAACTTTGCAGTAAATGACTTTTTGTAAAGCTTGTTTTTATGTTCTTGTACTCTTGATTCAATGTCATCCGTTATACCAACATAGAGAACACCGTTTGGTTTGTTTGTCATTATATAGACTACCCATACACCCGAGGAGATGGGAGTCTTTTTGTTGTTTTTGTCAAACCTGTTGTACATGAATATTTTTATTTAACTTAAAGAGTCTCGTGTTTTGATTGACGAGACACCCGCCTTCGCGGGTGTTGGTTACATATGCTTCAACTCATCCGGTAACTCATAAAAAGTGGGATGACGATACACCTTATCTGCGGCGGGCTCAAAAAGTTCGCCGTTTTCTTCGGGGTTGGAGGCAGTAATATGTTTGGACTCCACCACCCAAATACTTACGCCTTCATTGCGGCGGGTATAGACATCGCGGGCGTTTTCCAATGCCATTTCAGCATCGGCGGCGTGCAGGCTACCAAAGTGACGGTGTTCCAATCCGTTTTTGCTTCTTACGAAGACTTCCCAGAGGGGCCAGTTTTTTTTATCAGACATAAGATTTTAGAATTTAGATGTTAGACTTGAGACTGCTTTATTTTAGGAATTATGACGTATGACTAAAATTTTCGATTCATCTTATAGTCGTCCTATGTCCTTTCGTCCTAAATCATTTTATTAACTTGCTTTTGATACTTTCTTATTTTCCTGCTTTTCGGCGTAAGCCATGGCAGCATCACGCACCCATGCTCCATTGTTCCAAGCATTGACACGGGCGGCTATGCGCTCTTTATTGCAAGGGCCGTGGCCTTTTACCACTTGCCAGAATTCTTCCCAGTCTATTTCGCCAAAATCATAACTCTTGCGGCTTTCATTCCATTTTAAATCGGGGTCGGGAATGGTGAGCCCCAATATATCTGCTTGTGGAACGGTTTGGTCAACAAACTGTTGACGCAGTTCGTCGTTGGTTTTGCGTTTTAGCTTCCACTTCATGGACTGCTCAGTGTGTACAGAAGCAGCGTCTGTAGGCCCCAGCATCATCAATGACGGCCACCACCAGCGGTTGAGCGCATCTTGTGCCATTGCTTTTTGCTCGGGGGTTCCTTTGCATAATGTGAGCATGATTTCATATCCCTGACGCTGGTGAAAACTTTCTTCCTTGCAAACACGCACCATCGCACGGGCATAAGGCCCAAAAGACGTGTTACACAACGGCACCTGATTGATAATAGCTGCACCATCAACCAACCAGCCGATGGCTCCTATATCTGCCCAAGTGAGTGTGGGGTAGTTGAAAATACTGGAATATTTTGCTTTTCCGGTGTGGAGTTGCTCATAGAGTTCGTCTCTGGAAACTCCCAGCGTTTCACATGCACTGTACAGGTACAAACCGTGACCGGCTTCGTCTTGAACTTTGGCTAGCAGGGCAACTTTTCTGCGTAAGGAAGGCGCCCTGGTTATCCAGTTGCCTTCGGGTAGCATGCCTACAATTTCAGAATGGGCGTGCTGTGAGATTTGACGGATGTGTGTCTGTCTGTATTTTTCAGGCATCCAGTCTTTGGGTTCGATTTTTTCGTCGCGCGCTATTTTGGCTTCGAAAATTTGTTCGAGATTCTTGATTTCTTTTTCGCTCATAGTCCTCACCCCAACCCCTCTCCTAAGTAGAGGGGCTTTTGGGATTTATTTTGGGTTATACTTTTTTCTATTTTTTCTAATAAGTCTTTTTAATTTTTTATCATTTGATTTTAAGACAACGACTCCGCAATTGCCTCTACTTCCAAATATAGGTAGCGCTTCGTCTTTATTTATATATTGAATTTCTTCAATTGTTTCAGATGTAAAATAATCTAAAACTGAAGAATAGTTTGGAAATCTATTTAAATCCAATAAGTGTGTTATTTGATTATGATTTAGCACAAATAAAATTTTACATTTCTTTGTCGTTTTAATTGCTTCAGCTAGCTCAACAGTGTCATATGAAGTATAATCACTTTCTATTACTTCAATTTTTTCTTTAGTATCACTTCTAGATACTATCGAATCAACCTTTAATTTCTCAAAAATCATTTTCAACTTTACTTCATTATCATCTAACTTTAATAGGTCTTCAATCCATTTTTCATTAAATTCCCGAAGAGTTAAAGAATCAATTTTTGAATATTGTCCATAACTTAAAATTGAAAGAGGGAATAATATGTAAACCAAAATAAACTTCATTCTATCAAAATTAATTTTTAAGACTATAGACTATTCGTGGTTTGAATAACGAGATTTCCGCCTTCGCGGAAATTTGTTACACGTCAAAATCCAGCACCACTTTTTCTGAAGTCGGTACGGCTTGGCAGCTTAAAATATAATTTTTAGCAACCTCGTCTTCTTCCAGCGCATAGTTGATTTTCATGGCTACGCTGCCTTCTTTGATTTGGCATTTGCAGGTGCTGCACACACCTCCTTTGCAGGCGAAAGGCAAATCGGCTCCGGCGGCAAGGGCACCGTCCAGCAGATTGTCATAGTCGTCACTCATCACAAAATGAAATTCTTTTCCACCATCGACTATGGTCACTTCTGTGCCTTGCACACGGCTTTCCATGGCTTTTTGGGCGCGTTTTTTATCTTCTTCAGAAAGACCGGTGACAAAGAGTTCGTAATGAATTTTATGCTTGTCCATGCCGGCGTTTTGCAATTCATCTCTTATAAGAAAAATCATTTCTTCCGGTCCGCAGATAAAACAGTGTGCCGTGTCTTCAACATCAATGAACGTTTTGGTGAGCACTTCCATTTTTTCTTTATCAAAACGGCCGTTTAAAAACGGTATGTCGCGCTTTTCCTTGGTCAGGAAATAAAACACATGAAAACGGTTAAAGTATTTATTTTTAAGCTGTTCTATTTCCTCCTTAAAGATAATGGATTTTGTGGTACGGTTCAAATAAAAGAGTTTGAAGGTACTTTGAGGCTCCTGGCTCAAATGCGCTTTTATCATGGAAAGCACGGGTGTAATCCCGCTTCCTGCTGCAAAAGCAATGTAGTTTTTAGGCGATGAAGCATCACAAGCAACACCAAATTCACCTCCGGGAGCCATCACTTCAAGCGCGTTTCCGGCTTTGAGTTCGTGATTGATAAAGTTGGAAAACTTCCCTTCAAAAATTTCTTTAACGGCCACTTTCCACTCGCCCGAACCGGGTTGTGAGCAGAGGGAATAGGTGCGGCGCACGTCTTCACCATTGAAAAATTTTCTGAGCGTAAGGTGCTGCCCCTGACGGAAATGAAATTCTTCCTGTAAATGCTCGGGAATGTCAAAGGTAACCACCGAGCAATCAGCGGTTTCTTTGTAAATATCTTTTACTTTAATGGTATGGAATGTCGCCATAGTTGTACTGCCGGATTTTAGTGCAGGTAACAAAACTAACAATTGTTAGTTTAATATGCAAGTCGTCCTCACCCCTGCCTGTCCGGCAGGCCCAGCCCCTCTCCAAAGGAGGGGGCTATAATAAAAACTTAATTCCTACTCATCAATATCTGGAGTACATACCAGAACATCAGCATTAGTGAGGCGAAAAGTCCTAATGACGCACCTACATATTGAGTGACTTCATATTCATATTTTAGTTTGTGAGTTTGGTATAAAATGGATGCGGCAGCCAGTGCAACCATTCCAAAAGAAAACCAAAGCCCCAGGTTGAAACCAAAAACAATTCCGGCAACGATAAGCCCCATAGCGATAAAAACACCAATGGTTATTGCAGACTTAAGGAATGAAAAATCGGTTTTGGTCATAAAAACCACGGCGGTGAGCCCTGTGAAAAGCGACAGGGTAATCACAGCAGCTTGATTGACAAGCGCTGTGCCTCCTTCAACAAAATTAAAAGCTATATGTAACAGCGGAATAAATATCAAAGCATAGAAAATCACATAAATCCCCAAACCAATGTATTGTTTGGTTTGGTCAACATCGTGTGCCAGTTTATCTGCCTGACTGGTTGCCAGCCAAAACGCACCCAAAAGCAACAGCCACAAATAGCCTTGCGTCATCGAAAGCATAAAATCGACCAAAGCCGGGATTTTCAGGAAAAAAGATTCTACTAAAATAAAAGCCAATACGGCAAGTGCCACGTGTTGGTAAGTTTTTCTGTAAAATGCAGCTCTTTCCAACTGGATTGCTTGTGCAACTAGTACTCTGGGTTCTTGATGTTGATCGAAGTTGTTTTCCATTTTTGTGTTTTTAAATTTAGGTTGAAATATAAGAAAAAATTATTTGTTTTTTATGCCGTTTATGAGGGTATGGGGCATATCGTTTTTTAAGGTTTTTGCGTCAACACCCCCTTTTTTGGTGTACCAAATATAGAGTGTTCTTAAAGTTGAAAGCAGGGAGAAAAGCATTATTTCGGGGTCGCGGGGTGCGATTTCGCCTTGAGCGATTCCTTCTTTGATGATGTTTCTTAAATTTTCTTCATAGTCTTCCCGCATTTTTTCAAAATAGGGTAGTTTTTCTTCCAGGTGCATCCAGTCGTTGTTCAAACACGCCATAGCATCGGGGTTTTGCACTGTCAAATCGATATGTAGCTCTATTATTTTTCTCAATTTTTGAATGGAGGAGATGTTTTCGTTTTTGATGGTTTCCATGCCGGAAGTAAAATCTTCGGCTATTTGAATGATAATAGCGGCAAGTATTTCTTGTTTTGAATCGATGTGATTGTATAAACTGGCCGCTTTTATGTCTAAGGCTTCTGCCAAGTCGCGCATAGTTACAGCACTGTAGCCTCGTTTTTTGAAAAGCTTTGCTGCGGTGTTGTGGATTTGGATTCTTCTACGATTTTGCATAGGGACGAAAATAGGGATTTTCTATAATTCTCCCGCAGAAAACGCTGATTTACGCAGAATTTCTATTTGAAATCTTATCAAATAATATTGTGCCTTTTGGCTTTTTGAACGGCCTCAAGTTTGCTGTGTACCTGTAGTTTTTTGTAGATATTTTCAATGTGTTTGCGAACAGTGCTGGGCGAAAGAAACAGGTTGTCTGCAATGGCGGTATATGACAAGCCTTTGCTGAGTTGCTCCAAGACTTCCACTTCGCGACTGCTGAGAGAAATATCTTCTTTGTCGCGCGGGTTTTCTATATCTATGGGGTTGCGCAACAGCTTTAAGGTTTTTAAAGCAATGGAGGGGTTCATTGCGGCACCGCCGTTGAGGGTTTCTTTGATACCGTTGTATAGTGTTTCCGGGTTTACTTCTTTGAGTAAATAGCCATCTGCGCCTGCTTTGATTGCGTTAAAGATATTTTCGTCATTGTCAAAAACTGTAAGCATGATGATTTTTATGTGGGGGTATTTTTGCTTGACGATTTGTGTGGTTTCTATTCCGTTAAGTACGGGCATTTCAATATCCATCAAAATCACATCCAGATTGTGATTGTCTTCCAGTTTGGTTAGCAATTCAGAACCGTTTAGAGAGGTGTGCTTGATGTCTATATCATCAAAAAAAGAAAGCTTTTCTTTAATGCTGTGGATTAAGAAAGTGTTGTCGTCAACAATAGCTAGTTTTAATGACATTGGTTGGTGATTGATTTGAATTTTAAAATTAATTCATATTTGTAAAATAATTGATAGGGCAAATGCCTTATTTAAGAGGCCTGTAAATTTTTTATAAAACTACTTTTCTGAACTTTCAGCAAAATGGTTGAGCCTTTGCCGGGCTTGGAATCTATTTTAAGTGAACCGTTGATTTCTTTGGTTCTTTTTCGCAGATTGTTTAGACCGTTGCCCAATTGTGCTTTTTCGGGCTCAAAACCGTTTCCGTCGTCTTGAATACTGATAATTACATCGTCTCCTAGTTCATCAATTTTTACCGAAATGTTTTTGGCTTCGGCATATTTTAAGGCATTATTGACCGATTCCTGAATGATTCTGTAAATATTCATTCCTTCAACGGATGAAAATCTGTATTTGTTATTGACTTCTTCAGAAACATCAAAACTGAAACCGGTATGCAAAGTGCTTTCTCTTGCTTTGTCAATAAAATTGGATATTCGCGCCGAGAGGTCTTCAAATGAAATTTCGGTTTTGTTCATGGCCCAAATGGTGTCGCGCAGTTCAAATATGGTGTTTGAGGTAAAGCTACTGATGTTTTGTAGTTTTTCACCCAGTTTTTCGTTTTGGAGTTTAAAGCCGTATTTAATATTGTCTATGGTCGAAATGATAAAAGTGAGTTGTGCACCAATATTGTCGTGCAAATCGCGTGAAATGCGCAAGCGTTGCTCCTGCAACTCATTTTGAGTGGCAATGAGATTGAGCGCTTCTTTAAGCTGTGCTTCTTTTTGCAACTGGCGATTTTTAAGTTTTTGCTGGTTGTATAATAAATACCCTAAAATAGCCAATACCAAAGCTAAGGCGGTGATTCCAAAAATCAGGGTGTTTTTTCTGCCTATTTTAAGCTCTTGTTCTGCAAGGTTGGCCCTGGTTTCGGCTAATTGCATTTCTTTTTCCTGAGTTTCAAATTTTACTTCATAATTGGCGAGTGCATCGGCATTGTTTCTCGAAAAAATACTATCGTTAATAGCAATATAACCGGCCAGAAGTTCGCTGCCTGTTTGTATGTTGCCAAGCATATAGTGACTTTCGGCGGCGTTTTTGTAAAGTGTTGCTGCGAAATTTTTAAGTGAAGGGTCTTTTTCCATTATTTCAAATCCTTTTTGAGCATAATTTAATGCCTCACGTGGCTGATTGATGGTTTTGTATGCTGCAACAAGATTGCTGTAAGCACTTAAGTCTGATTTTGGATTACTGCCAACTGCTTCCGGTCTGTCCAGTGATTTTTTATAGAGCTCGATGGCTTTTGGGTAATCCTCAAGTTCAAAATACACATTGGCCAGATTGTCGTGAAAAGCATGGTACAACCTTAAATTATTCCCTTTTTTTGCAAGTTCAATCCCGCGGTTATAATGTGAGATAGACTTATCATAGTCGAAAAGATTTTTATAACAAACCCCCAGATTGGCATTAGATATGGCCTGAGCCACATCCAGGCTGAGTCTTTCTCTAATTTCAAGGGCTTTCTTGTGATGTTCTATGGCTTTGTCATATTGTTTTAATTCCTGATAAATCAACCCAATATTACTAAGATAGTTGGCTCTGCTTTCTTGATTATCTGAAACGAAACGGGTATTAATATCCAATGCCTGATAAAAATGATCAAGGGCATTTTGAAAATCACCACTGCCCCAGTAAATAAGCCCCAAATTGTTGAGAGCCATTTGTTCGATTGTTCTGAAGTTGTTTTTCCTGCTTAAGTGAAGTGATTTTTCATAATAGCTTTTTGCAGAATCTTTTAAGCCTTTTACATTGTAATAGTTTCCTTTGGTGTTTGTTAACTCGTTATAATTAAAAATCAACTCTTTATTCCTTGCTTCGTCAATCGCCGGATTCAGCATTTCTATTGCCTTTTCTAAATCGTTGAAAATGTAATAAAACGAAGCCTGATTGACAGCTCTGAGTTTTATGGAGTCATTTTCTACGGTATTTATTACCTGAAGTAAGCTGTCAATATTACGGGGTTGTTGAGCAAAACTTAAGCCCACAAACAACATTAGAAAAAATAGAAGCGTGTTGTTTTTTTTCATCTCAGAATTGCGGTTGTTTTAAAGAAAGATAGTTATAAATATAACAAAAGTCACAAATAATTTGAAAATTTTGATTTTCTACATACAAGGTGTTAAATTTTTCTTGATTTGATAATGAGATTCAGCCCCAGCCAATGGGTTTTTAATCTTTCTATTTTTGAAAAAAGCTCTTCTTGCTTGATATTAAAATCATTGTTTGAAACTTGATTGCCATTGTATTGAGTTTTTAATACTTTATATTGTTTGTTGATTTCAGCCATATCTAAAATGTGCTGTATTTTTATTTTTTGTGTATGCAACCATACCTTGAAAATAAAACAGATGGCCAACAATACGCCTATTAAGACCAAATAGGTGAGAACTGCATCAAAATTGATAACTTCCTGATTCACAACAAAATGTGGCTGAATAAGTTTGAACAGCATTTTTTAGTGCTTTTTTAAAAATGAATTGAAATAAAACTACCATTTATGTCGACTTGATTTTAAAGAATCTACAAACCTAAATTGCAAAATATAGTTGTAAATCAAGAGATCTGAGGTGTTAGATTTACTGTGTCAGAAAGTAAACCCCGGATATACTCCGGGGTTTGAGTCCTAAAATCATCCCCACAATTTTTAGGAACATCATTCTTAATCTACTTTTTGGCGTTGCTAAATGCTATTGCTAATTTATCGGCATAGCTTTCTAAAGCCTTTTTAACGTGATTAAAATATTCTTCCTTGGTAGTTTCAACCACAAATGGTGTAATATCGTGTTTCATTCCAATTGAAATTTGAGGCACCAACCAACTTCTTTTTTTGATTTTTTCTTCGTCTTGAGAAACTGTGGCATTAAATTCTTGAGGTGATCTAATATCGTTTATACTATATACCTCTTCAAACTGTCTGTTTGCCGGAAAAAGGAATATTTGATTACCACCGGTGTGTCTTCCGGTTACTTTAACTCTTGGACTTACGTCATATTTTACTTCACTTTTCTCCCAGGTAACGGTAGAAAAAGTTCGGTTTGCCACTCCGCTTCTCACATCGCCATCCAAATAAATATCAGCAAAATCTACTACTATGTTTAATGCAGCTACAGTACTTACTTTTACATCTTTCCCATAGTTACTAAGTCTTACAGTACCTCTCACGGCGGGGGCATTGTAGTTATGATTCATCGGGTTGTATCTAATAGCACGCGGGCCATTATAGGCAGTAATAATTTTCCATGCATTACCTCTGCTGGTCATTTCTTCAGAGGTTTTATCGTCTTCTTTTTCTCCTCTCAATTGAGTATATAAATTAGAATTTGCAAAAGTTTGCCAAGGAGTTGTTTTAATGCCTTTTTCATCCAATTTTTTATTGAGATATACATAAAAGTCATCTACTACTTTTTGGTACTCGGCATCACTTGGCTCACCGTCTGAAAAAACAAGATAGGCTGTTAACTCTGCAGACATAGAGGCTCCGTGGGTTTTTGCGGCACCAAATAATCCTCTTTCGTTTTTAAAAATACCGCGTTTGGTCGCGTTTTGAAATAAAACAGTTGCTTGAATAACCGAAATGTCATTCATTCGCTTCATCAGGTTGATACCGTTAATATTTCTGTCGCCTCCGCGTTTAAATTCTACTGCTTCCTGAGCATAGCCGTCAAAACTAAAAACCAAGGATAAAAATGCAACAAGCAATAGGTTTTTTAGGTATCGCAGTCTGATTTTTTTTAATTTCTGATTTGTTTTCATTTTGAATAATTGTTTGGTTATTTGTGTATCAAAAATGCTAATAATAAAGAGGAAATAAAATAAGGCAGTTGCCTTATTTTCAATTAAAAAAGCCAAAAACTTCCTAAGAACGTTTTCGGCTTTGAAAAAACAACAACTTGTTTTTAGAAATTTATATTGAAAGAGCCTTCTGTAATTTGTTTGGTAGAATTATCTCCATTTACATTTTTTCCGGTAAAACTGAAGGTTCCAACAACCTTAGTATCTGTTAACTCAGAGATTTTAATTTCCCCGGCAACCGAGCTGTCAAATGGAGCTTGCCAATCATTTGTTACTGTATTCGAAGGATTTGAAATATCAACAGTAATTTCGGAATAAACAGCTGTATTAATGATATTTGCACCGCCACCAATAGTATATGTGCCAACTCCGTCAAGACCTTGCATTTGTAAAACAAACGCTTTGCTGGATGTGCCTCCTGTGTTACCCTGTATTTGTAAATTAGAGGTTCCAGATAATGTAGCAAAAGTTACCATTTCTAAAGTAGTGACTAATGTACCGTCTACTTTCGCCTGTATCGTTCCGGCAGCTGCATTACCGCCATCGCCACCATCATCGTCACTGCTGCAAGATGTTCCTGTAAATACAAGCGCTAAACCTATCAGCACTGTGTAAATTGTGTTTTTCATTGTTTTCATAATTAATTGGTTTTGTGTTATTTATTTAATTGATATTTTTCTTATTTAAACTGTCCCAAAAACTGGAATTGAAGTGTGCCCACATTGATTTCATTGAAGTTTCCGTTTACATCATCTGAGACACCAAAAAGTGCATCAAACACACAATTATCCCTAAAATTAGCTTCTGTGGTTCCTTCAGCAAAAAGGATAGGATTTGAAATGTTTACACATTGTGAACCAAAAACAACTAGCAGTTTATTATCTGAAGTAATTTCAAATTCAGCGGTATCACCATCTAAAAATGGCCCGCCCGGATTTATTTCTGTATATGTAAGTGTGTAGGAACCAACTATTCCCGCCGGAACTGTTGCCGGAAATTCGCCCGAAGCAACAGGAACAGCACAAGTTGTTCCGCAAGAGCTGTTACCGCTATCATCGTCGCTGTTGCAAGCTGTAAATAATAAAATTCCAAAAATCGAAAGTGTAAATAATAGTTTTTTCATCTATATCCGTTTTTGTTTATACAAAGATGAATGCTATTGTTTTTCAATTCAATAAGGCAGTTGCCCTATTTTAACTAAGTTGAATAGGTCTGTAATGGATTTAGACCCTAAAACTGGATATGGGAATAGTTGTTTTTGATTTGCGTCATTTTCTCATGTAAGCTTTTCATGAAAGTTAAATGATTTGCACTATCAGGATTAAAGGGTTTGTGAGCCAATCCCTTTTGGATGGTGTCCACCTCTTTCATAGTTGAAAAAGTGTTTTCTGAAAAGTAAACATCTGCAAATCGATTCCAAATGTAATCAATAGCCAGCTGATTGGGGTGCACTAAATCTTCTGCATAAAAACGGTAATCGCGCAGTTCGTCCATCAGGATTTCGTAAGAAGGGAAATAGTCCTCACCCCCAGCCCCTCTCCAAAGTAGAGGGGAGCTTTTGTTCTCTAAAACTTGATGCAGAGCTGCAATTAAATGGGATTTACTGCGTTGGTTTTCTATAAAACCGTCTTTTAAATGACGTACGGGTGAAACGGTGAAAATAAAAGTTACTTCAGGGTTTATTGCATTCACTTTTGAAACCAGATTTTCTATACTATTTGTAATTTCTTCAATAGTAAGCAGTCTTTTTTCAAAAGCTTTTTGCGGCACTTTGTGGCAATTGGCCACGGTTTGACCAGTTTCTAAATATTTATAAACCCAGGCTGTGCCCAGGGTGATGATAAAATGTGTTGCTTGTGAAATTTCTTGCCTGGCGGTTTTCAATCTTTCGTTAAGGTTGGAAAGCATCACCTCTTTATCAGTATGGCTCATTGCTGAATGCACATCAAAACTATGCCATCTTTCATTGAGAAAAAACACATCTTCATTGGTGAATTCTTTTTCGCTTAAAGCGAAATCAATCACTTTTTCAATTGCCAAAGGGTGAAACAAAATACCGAAAGGATTGGTGCAGTGTTGAAACTTGAAGTATTTAAACTTGTTGCCCACTTCATTGGCAAAGCAAGAACCCAATGAAACCACTTTTGAATGGTAATCAATCGGGTGATTACTTTTTGGGATGGGTATTTTTGAAAATAATTCCATGGGTTTAACCCTCTCAGGGTTTAAAACCCTGAGAGGGTTGCTTTTTAGTTCAAGTATTCTTTTGCCTTTTTCAAAGCTTCAGCAATTCCATCAGGGTTTTTGCCGCCGGCTGTAGCAAAAAACGGTTGCCCGCCGCCGCCGCCTTGGATGTATTTACCCAACTCACGCACTATTTGCCCGGCGTTTAAGCCTTTTTCAGCCACCAGTTCTTTGGAGATATAGCAGGTTAACATGGGTTTGTTGTCGTTTACTGTTGCCAATAACAAAAACATATTTTTTGAATTCGCACCCAGTTCATACGCCAAATCTTTAGCTCCATTGGCATCTAACTCCACTTGCTTTGCTAAAAACCGCACGCCGTTGATTTCTGCTATTTCATTTTGAAGCTCCCCTTTTAAGCCTTTGGCTTTGTCTTTCAGCAACTGCTCAATTTGCTTTTTGAGTTCACTGTTTTCATCCTGCAAGGTTTTTACTGCTTTAACAGTGTCCTGCGGATTTTTAAGGGTTTCTTTGATTAAGGAAAGGCTGATTTCTTGCTCTTTAAAATACTGTTTTACTGCATCGCCGGTGATGGCTTCAATCCTGCGAATACCTGATGCAATAGCACCTTCACTCACTATTTTAAAGTGCCATATATGGGCTGTGTTTTGCACGTGAATACCGCCGCAAAGCTCCATACTATCACCAAATTTAATGGCACGCACTGTGTCTCCATATTTTTCGCCAAAAAGCGCAATGGCTCCAGCTTCAATGGCTTGGCTGTAAGTAATGTTGCGTCTTTCATCTAAGGGCAATTGCTCCTCAATGCGGGCATTGACAAACTGCTCTACTTGCTGCAGCTCTTCTGGAGTGAGTTTTGAAAAGTGTGAAAAATCAAAGCGTAAATAATCCGGGCTTACCAACGAGCCTTTTTGCTCAACATGAGTTCCTAAAATTTCCCGCAAAGCCTGATGCAGCAGGTGTGTGGCTGTATGGTTTTTTGATGTTTTGGTTCTCAAATCTGCATTCACCTCAGCCCTGAAAGTTGTACGAACATCTGCAGGCAATTTTTTAGTGATATGCAGAATGAGGTTGTTTTCTTTTTTGGTATCGAGGACATCAATTGATTGGTCTTTTACTCCCTCTCCTTTGGAGAGGGCCGGGGTGAGGATACCTTTATCTCCCACTTGCCCACCGCCTTCGGGATAAAAGGGTGTGCTATCCAATACGATTTGATATAACTCGCCGTCTTTTTTGGAATTTACTTTTCGGTAGCGGGTAATTTTTACTTCGCTTTCGGTTTGGTCATAGCCAATGAAAGGTTCTTTGTTTGATTCACTTAAAATAGTCCAATCGTCTGTAGCTACTTCAGAGGCGGCACGGGAGCGGTCTTTTTGTTTTTGGAGTTCACTGTTGAATTCGCTTTCGTTTAACGAAAATCCTCTTTCGCTTAAGATAAGTGCCGTTAAATCGATGGGAAAACCGTAAGTATCATACAATTCAAATGCTTTTTTACCCGAAACTATTTTGTCTTTCGCGGAAGCGATAATCACATCCAGCAATTGTAAGCCCTGCTCTAAGGTTCTTAAAAATGAATTTTCTTCTTCTTGAATAACCTGAGTGATGAGTTGTTTTTGAGATTTAAGCTCGGGAAATGCCTGACCCATTTCTGCACTTAGCGTATCGACGAGTTTATATATAAACGACTCTTTGGTGTTTAAAAAAGTAAATCCATAGCGAATGGCACGTCGTAAAATGCGGCGTATCACATAGCCGGCTCCTGTATTGCTGGGCAATTGGCCGTCTGCAATGGAGAAGGAAACCGCACGCACGTGGTCTGCAATCACACGAATGGCAATGTCTGTTTCTTCATTTTTAGCATAGGTCGAGCCTGTAACACTTTCAATTTTTTGAATGAGCGGCATAAAAACATCGGTGTCATAATTGCTTTGTTTGCCTTGCAGCACCATGCACAAACGCTCAAAGCCCATTCCGGTATCAACGTGCTGAGCGGGAAGTTTTTCAAGAGAACCATCTGCCTTGCGGTTGAATTGCATAAAAACGAGGTTCCAGATTTCAACCACCTGTGGGTGGTCATTATTTACCAAGTCTTTGCCGGGAATTTTTGCTTTTTCTTCTTCTGAACGGATATCTACGTGTATTTCAGAACAGGGTCCACAGGGGCCTTGGTCGCCCATTTCCCAAAAATTATCTTTTTTGTTTCCGTTCAGGATGCGGTTTTCGGGTACAAATTGTTTCCAATAGTTGTAGGCTTCGGTGTCGCGCTCTAAACCCTCTTTTTCATCGCCTTCAAAAATGGTAACATAGAGGATGGATTTGTCGATTTTATAAACTTCGGTAAGTAGTTCCCACGCCCATTCAATAGCTTCTTTCTTGAAGTACCCGCCTGCTCGGCCTGCAGGATCTCCAAAACTCCAATTCCCCAGCATTTCAAACATGGTGTGGTGGTAAGTGTCTTTACCCACTTCTTCCAAATCGTTGTGTTTTCCTGAAACACGCAGGCATTTTTGAGTATCAGCAACACGCGGGCTTTTAGAAATTGAGTTTCCTAAAAAATACTCCTTAAACTGGTTCATACCTGCATTGGTAAACATCAAGGTGGGGTCGTCTTTAATGACTATAGGTGCTGATGGGACGATTTGATGGTCTTTGGATTTAAAAAAATCTAAAAATTGTTTTCTTATGTCGCTTGACTTCATAAATGCTAAAGGAGTATTAATATGCAGGCCGGTGTAAAACTATTTTTTATATTTGTCCGTTATGCAAAAAAAGATTCTGTTTTTTTCTTGCATTGTGCAAAAATAGAACATTTTAACTTATGTCAAAGGTTAAATATTATTACGACAGCGAGACGCTTTCCTACCGAAAAATAGAGCGTAAAAAAGGAAGACGCATTGGATTAATTTCGCTTTATATACTGGGAATGTTTCTTGGTGGATTTTTGCTGTTATTAATTTATTTGAGCATTCCTACTATTGAAACTCCCCGTGAAAAAGTACTTAACAGGGAGCTTGCCAATATGAAACTTCAGTTTGAACTGCTTAACCGAAAAATGACTGAGGTTGAAGAGGTGCTCTCTGATGTAGCCTATCGAGATGATAATATATACCGTTTGTATTTTGAAGCAGACCCCATTCCTGAAGAGCAACGCAGAGCGGGATTTGGCGGAGTGAACCGCTATAGGGATTTGGAAGGTTTTGACAACTCAAGACTTATAATTTCTACCAGTAGAAGGATGGACATACTCACTAAGCAACTGGTGGTTCAGTCTCGCTCATTGGATGAAATTACGGTTTTGGCAAGCGAAAAAGAAAAATTGCTAGCGGCAATTCCTGCCATACAACCTGTAGCCAATGAAGATTTATCGCGCATGGCTTCCGGATATGGTTGGAGAACCGACCCCTTTACAAAATCTCGAAAATTTCATCACGGTATGGATTTCACCGCGCCTACCGGCACACCCATTTATGCCACCGGAAACGGCAGAGTTATAAGAGCAGACAACAGAGCTTCGGGATATGGCAATCATATTGTGATTGACCATGGGTTTGGCTATGAAACACTGTATGCGCATTTGCACCGATATAACGTTAGAGTAGGACAACAAGTAAAAAGAGGCGATGTAATCGGCTTTGTTGGAAGTACCGGAAGATCGCAAGCTCCCCATTTACACTATGAAGTAATTAAAGATGGCCAGCGAATCAACCCAATTAATTTCTACTACGGTCAACTAACTGCCGAAGAGTTTGAAATACTTATGAGAAAATCGCAACAAGAAAACCAGTCGCTGGATTAATCTTTTTCAGTTTTTTGTTTTAGATTTAATCTCTGATAAAAGCAGAGAAAATATGAAAACCAAGCTTCCCGAAAAACGCTACTACAACATTGGTGAAGTGGCCAAGGCATTTGATGTAAACACATCGCTGATTCGCTTTTGGGAAAAGGAGTTTGATATTTTAAAACCTAAGAAAAACGCCAAAGGCAACCGAAAGTTTACTCCGGAAGACATTAAAAATCTGGAATTGATTTTTCATTTAGTAAAAGAAAGAGGCTTTACCCTGGAAGGTGCAAAAGCTAAACTTAAGGGAATGAAAAAAGACTCGTTGGAAAATTTTGAGATAATTCAAAAATTAGAGTTTATTAAGAAGGAATTAATAAAAATTAAAGAAACCCTTTAACTGATAATCGTTATATTTCAAAATCTTTTTTTTTGAAACCACTAAAATAGCGAATATGAAAAATTTAAAACCAATCACTTCTCGACTATCTATTTTATTTTTTATTATACTACTCACTTCTTGCCAGCAAACCACTGAACAAGATACTGATAAAAAAGAACCAATTGTGGTAGATGGTGTCACTCTCCCTGAAATTGAAACTGAAAAAATCGAACAGTCGTTGATAGTACAGTTGCAGGAAAAAGTACAGACCAGAGAAGAGCAACAAGCATTAACTCCGGAGGGTATTTTAACTTCGCTCAAAGAGGGTAATAAACGATTTTTAGACAATCGGCTTACTGCCAGAAATCACTCAGCTCAGGCTAGAAATAGTGCATTGGGACAATATCCAAAAGCTGTGATTCTATCTTGTCTTGACAGCAGAATTCCTGTAGAAGATGTTTTTGACAAAGGAATTGGAGACTTGTTTGTAGCCCGTGTAGCGGGAAATTTTGCCAATGCTGATATTCTAGGTAGTATGGAATTTGGAACCAAAGTAGCCGGCGCAAAACTGATAGTGGTGATGGGACACCCCACCTGTGGTGCTGTGAAAGCTTCTATCGACAAGGTTGAGTTGGGCAACGTTGGCTCTATCGTTCAGGCTATTAGACCGGCCGTAGATATGTCCTCCGGTTTTAACGGTGAAAGGTCTTCAGAAAATAAAGAATATGTCACCTATGTTAGCAAAAACAATGTAAGACATACTATTGAAACCATTAGAAAAAACAGCCCTATTTTAAAGGAAATGGAAGCCAATAACGAAATTAAAATCGTAGGTGCTTTTTATGAAATGGAAACCGGCAGGGTTGAGTTTTTGTAGGCCTTATGAATTCATTTCATTGGGTCAAAAACCTAAAAACGAAACATTCCTCCGGAATTTGTCTCTCCTTGTTGACCCAACGAATTAAATTTCCAGCTAAAGCTCAACATAAAATATTGCTTTAAAACCTTGCTTTGAACATCTTGAATATAATTTTGGCTTACAAATCTACGGGCATTGGTGTTTTGATTTAATATGTCATAAACTTTAAAAGTTAAAACACCCTGATCTTTCAAAATAGAATAAGCCAATGTTGAGTTCCAAAACCAAGCTGTTTTTTGAAAATTGTCTGCAACATTAGGATTGTAAACAAAATTAAAGTCGTTTCTCCATTCCAGTCTTTTGGGTAAGAAAGTTGCCGTTTGCACTCCTAGTCTGTGTGAAAAAAACTTCTCGTTATCAAAAGCCTCAATATCATAAGAATTGACGTTATAACTCAGGCTATACCTTGGGTTTAACTCCATGACGTCCTTCCAAGTATAGGTAAGCCCCATATTGGGTGTATAAGAAACATAGCTAGAATTAAACTTTTCAGTATTGTTAAAACTTACTACCCTATTTAAAGAACTATAACCCCCGACACTTATTTTGATTTTATGAATACTATCCAATTGCACATCTTTCGAGAAATTTCCGCCTAAATACCCATTATAATTTCCATTCACGTTGGTGTAAGTAGTTCTTCTGACTAAATTTTCATCAAAAGTAATTACCGGAGTTACTTGATTATTAACAGTTCTGAAGTTTGAAAAAATATTGAATCCCGTTCCTGATTGAAAATCAAATGCATTGTATCCCAAATACATTTGATGCGTGTCTGATGGGTCTAATTCTGGATTTCCAATTACAGTATTTAATGGGTCTGATACATTTGCAAAAGGCTGCAATTGCTCAAGTGTTGGGGGTGAGCTATTCATACTGTAATTAAAAAACAACGACTTCTGAGGTGAAAATCTATAGCTTAAAAAAGTATTATATTCTAGCACTTCAAATGTTTCTTTGTTGCTTAAAACCGGTCTTAATTTATCAGAGCTCTCCAATATTCTGGTGACATATCCCAAACCAAATGACAAAGTATATTTTTCTTCTCTGAGAGTCATTCCAACGCCGGGAGTACTTCGCAGGTTTAAAAATTTAAAATCGGTGCTCAATTGTTCATTAAAAACATCGTATTCTTCTGTATCAAAATTAAAGTCCAACGTAGTTCTCAAACTGTTTCTTGTATCTGCCCTGTAGCTGTAGTTTAGGTCAAAAAATAATTTTTTTGAGATTATTGGAATAGAATATTTAAATGTTGCGTAGTAACTATTCAATGACTGTTCGACTTCCGAAGTTTGATTTCTGATGTCATTTGGAACATTTTCGTCAAAAAACTCAGTTTCAGACTGCAAAAAATCCCTGCCTCTTATTTCATTTCTTTCGTAATTTAAACTAACCCTTACAGACCCTCCCCGATTTCCAAACCTTCTAGTGACATCAAAAGCATTTTTAAAATTTCTAGCAGTAGAGTTAGAGGTATTTTCTGAAACACTTTGATTGGTCAACCCCTGAAAATTATCCAACGTTTGCTCTTCTCTGTTTTGAATACTTTCATACTCTGAATAACTAAAGGAAGGTTTGATATTAATTAACCATGTAGAATCGACCTTTATATCAAACTTTAAATTTGAACTGTGTAAATCAGATCTTGTTTTATTGATTGATGACGAATTTGTAAAAAAACGGGTGTCCGGAAAAATGTTTTCTCTTTCGATAATCACTTCATCTTCAGAATCTGCTCCTGAGTAAAAATAATCCACTGAAATATCTGTTGATTTGCTATAAGAGTCTGCATAATTGGCCCCTGCATTTCTGGATTTGACAATTCCACTGCCAAAACCGAAAGACCTCCCGTCAATGCTAAATGCGCCACCGGAGCTCGTCATTACCGTTGAGCCTCCACCAAACATCTTTTGGATTTCACCAAAACTAAAACCCGGTGAGTTGATGTTATTCCCTCCGGCCAAAATACTGATGCGGGTGTCGTTATCAAACCTGTTTGCAATTCCGGCAAATTCATAGCGTTTACCTGTTCCCCCACCTGCTGACAAACGCCCAAAATATCCTTTGTTTTTTTCTTCACTAATGGTTAGGTTTATTGTTTTATTTTCCTGATCGCCCACTTCCCCTGCAAATGCCTCTGCATCGGTTTTGGTGTCCATCACCTGAACCTTTTCAATCATTTCTTTGGTCAAATTTCTGGTAGCAATGGTAGGGTCATCCCCAAAAAAAGGCTTCCCGTTCACCAACAATTTATTTACGGGCTTTCCATTAACTGTGATATTGCCATCAGCATCCACTTCTACTCCCGGCAGCTCTTTCAGCAAATCTTCAACAGTAGCTCCTTCACGGGTTTTGAATGATGAAACGTTAAATTCTAAAGTGTCTCTCTTAATAGTAATTGGTGCTCTTGACCTAATGATTATTTCTTCTAAAGTGTTGTCATTAATTTTAAGCCTGAGAGTGGATAGGTCAATGGTATTTTCTTCTAAATTGATTTTCTTTTGTTTAGTCAAATATCCCAAATAAGAGATATAAAGGTTTAGGCTATCTTCATAGGTTCTGCCCTTTAAGTTGAAATGACCGTTTCTGTCTGAGATGGTGTAGGTAATTATTGTGCTGTCTCTTTCTCTTTCGAGATAAATAGTAGCAGATTCCAGCGTTTCTTCTGTTTCATTTGAAACAATTTTACCTGAAATGTCAAATGACTTTTGTTGAGAGTATGTATTTGGGGATAAAATAAAAAATAAAAGAATGGTTAAACCACAAAAAAAATTAACGTTGCTTATTTTCATCTATCTTAATTATTCAATGAAAATAGCTAAAATCTTAAGTTAAAAAAAGTTAAAAATAGCAAAATGATGAAAAATACGTATAAACACGTATAAAAACTTATCTTAAACAATTCTCTTATTTCTTCCTAAAATAAATGGTTATCGGCACACCGGTAAAATCAAACTGTTCACGTAATTTGTTTTCAATAAACCGCTTGTAGGGGTCTTTGACATACTGCGGCAAGTTGCAAAAAAAGGCAAAAGTGGGATGCGGAGTGGGAAGCTGGGTGCAGTATTTAATCTTTACATATTTTCCTTTAAGTGCCGGTGGCGGTGTGTGCTCGATTATTTCAAGCATTACCTCATTGAGTGTGCTTGTGGAAATGCGTTTACTTCGGTTTTCATACACTTCCATCGCTGTTTCAATAGCTTTAAAAATGCGTTGTTTGGTTAAAGCCGACATAAAAACAATGGGGAAATCTGTAAAAGGTTCACACTCTTTCCTGATCATTTTTTCAAAATTTTTGGTGCTGTGAGTGTCCTTCTCCACTAAATCCCATTTATTGACCAAAACTACTACGCCCTTGTTATTTCTGTGAGCCAACCAAAATATGTTTTGGTCCTGACCTTCAAACCCGCGGGTGGCATCTACTACAAGAATGGCCACATCACAATGTTCCAGCGCTCTCACACTGCGCATGACCGAGTAAAACTCAAGGTCTTCCTTTACCTTTGATTTTCGGCGAATTCCGGCTGTGTCCACCAGATTAAATTCAAAACCAAATCGGTTGTATTTGGTATCAATGGCATCGCGGGTGGTTCCGGCAACATCGGTAACGATATAACGCTCTTCGCCCAAAAGCGCATTGATAAAAGATGATTTACCGGCATTGGGGCGGCCCACTACGGCAAAACGCGGAAGCTGTTCTTCTTCTTCATCAGCACCTTTTTCGGGAAGTGAAGCCACTAAATCGTCCAATAAATCGCCGGTACCGCTACCGTTAATACTGGCAATGGTGTATATTTTTTCAAAACCCAGCGAATAAAACTCTACAGCATCTTCGCCTCTTTGTGCATTGTCCACTTTATTGACTGCCAAAAAAACGGGCTTATCGCTTCTGTGAAGCAGTTTTGCAACCACTTCATCCATTCCGGTTACACCGGCTTCCACGTCCACCATAAAAATAATGGCATCGGCTTCATCAATGGCAAGTTCTACTTGTTTGTCGATTTCAGCTTCAAAAACATCGTCACTGCCTCTCACATAACCGCCGGTGTCAATGAGTGAAAACTCTTTGCCGTTCCAGTCGGCTTTACCATAGTTTCTGTCGCGGGTAACACCACTCACAGCATCGACTATAGCCTCGCGACGCTTGATCATTCGGTTAAAAAACGTTGATTTTCCTACATTGGGTCTCCCCACCACAGCAACAATATTTGGCATGACTTTTTTTAAATTTTTTGCAAAGGTACGTGTTTTGTCCTTAGTTTTACAGCAAGTTAGCTTTTCATTAAAACAATATGGAACTGGATAGCCAAATCCAATTAAGGCCTCGTTTTGAAAAAACGGTTTCCAAAACATTGGAAAAAATTCAAACAGATGCCGATGCTTTAAAAGAAAAAATCAAACCCGACTTTAAAATCAATCGAGTGGATGAGCATCTTTGGATTTATTTTGGAAATGAGCATAAAAAATTTTACTCGCCCCACCTGCATCTGGAGTTTGAATCACTCGACACCGGCGAAACCAAGGTAAAAGGCCTCTTTGGCCCCGACCCTGCTCTGTGGACCATGTTTATGTTTTTACACTTTGTAGTTGCGGGGATTTTTATCATTTTTGGGGTGTTTGCTTACTCAAGCTGGACACTTAACCAACCTTTCGGAATACAACTGGCAGTTATGGCAATGATGATAGTTGCCTGGTTTGCGCTCTACTTCATCGCTCGCAGTAACCGCAAAAAAGGAATGCCGCAAGCCCGCGAGTTGGAAAAAGTGATGGGTGAACTATTGAGTAAATAGAAAAAATTCCAAAATACAAACTCAAAAAATTGGAATTTGGAACTTGTATTCTGGTACTTTTAAATTCTCACCTCTAAACACTCACCACTATTTACTAAGAATCGTATCCAAACCGTCTCAACTGCCTTGAGTCACTGCGCCAGTTTTTATTCACTTTTACAAACAGTTCGAGGTGTATCTGTTTGCCAAAAAATTTCTCCAGGTCTTTGCGGGCTTCAACCCCCACTCTTTTCAACGATTCACCTTTGTGGCCGATGATGATACCCTTTTGCGTATCGCGCTCTACCATGATTACAGAGCGTATGCGGATGATATTTTCTTCCTCAAAAAACTCTTCGGTGTCCACCTCAACACTGTATGGAATTTCTTTTTTATAGTGAATCAGGATTTTCTCACGGATGGTTTCATTCACAAAAAACCGCTCGGGTTTGTCTGTCAACTGGTCTTTGGGATAAAAAGGCGGAGACTCCGGCAATAGTTCAATAATTCGGTCAAAAACTTCTCGCACTTGAAAACCTTCCAAAGCAGAAATGGGAAAAATTTCGGCGTTGGGCACTTTTTCAGCCCAAAGCTGTACCTGTTCCTCTAACTGTTGCTGATTGGATTTGTCAATCTTGTTAATCAACAGCAACACCGGAATTTTTGAATGTACAATCTTGTTGAAAAAAGCTTCGTCTTTGAGTTCTTTTTCCCCAATTTCGACCATATAAATCAAGACATCAGCATCTTCAAAAGCCGATTTTACAAACCCCATCATTGATTCCTGAAGTTGGTATGCAGGTTTTATGATGCCGGGCGTATCACTTAAAATCATCTGAAAATCATCACCGTTTACAATGCCCAGAATACGGTGCCTAGTGGTTTGTGCCTTGCTGGTGATGATGGATAATTTTTCGCCCACAAAAGCGTTCATCAAGGTTGATTTGCCCACGTTTGGGTTGCCAATAATGTTTACGAAACCGGCTTTGTGTTTTTGCATAGCAAGAATTTGAACTGCAAAAATACGGCTATTTTTTAATCTGTTACTTCTGTTTTCCAAGCTATCGGTTTTAAGAATATAATAAAAATTGCCGGTATTCCTAAAAATAGCTTAGCTTTGCCTCAGATTTTAGCGATTAAAAATTAATCCAAATAAATATCTCTACTCTTTTTCTTTCCTTAGCTTTCGGAAATAACCTTCCAAATCACATTTAAAGTTTAAGCAGTACAAAAAAGAATTCCTGTCACAAAGACCGAGACAGTGAACCTTTTACAA
>ERZ869909.315-NODE-315-length-66011-cov-81.364364_pt1 | contig 66011 bp, 59 predicted proteins | sample MGYA00520892_ERZ869909 | MGnify/ENA primary metagenome ERZ869909 (study PRJEB32215, sample SAMEA104723947) | bioreactor metagenome | biome: bioreactor; feature: anaerobic bioreactor; material: water | place: China | collected 2015-03-12 ...
GCGCCGTCCATCCGCTCTTTCTGAAGGCGCAGCATCATCACCACATCCGCGCCTTCCAGCCCTGCGCGCATGTCGTCAAACACCTCGCAGCCGAACTCGGCCACGCCCGCGGGCATCAGCGTCGGCGGACCGATCAGGCGCACTCGGTTTTCCATCTTGCCCAGCAGCAGCAGGTTCGAACGCGCCACCCGGCTGTGCGCGATATCGCCACAGATCGCCACGGTCAGCCGGTGCAGCCGCCCCTTGGCTCGCCGGATCGTCAGCGCGTCCAGCAGCGCCTGGGTGGGGTGCTCGTGCCGTCCGTCGCCGGCGTTCAGCACCGCGCAGTTCACCTTTTCCGCCAGCAGGTTGACCGCGCCCGAGGCCGGATGCCGCACCACCAGAAGGTCCGGGTGCATGGCGTTCAGGGTCAACGCCGTGTCGATCAGCGTCTCGCCCTTTTTCAGGCTGGAATGCGCCATGGCCATGTTCATCACATCCGCGCCCAGCCGCTTGCCCGCCAGTTCGAACGAGGCCTGGGTGCGGGTTGAAGCCTCGAAGAACATGTTGATCTGGGTCAGCCCTTCCAGCACATCGGAATGCTTGGCCGTCGAGCGGTTGAGATCGACATACCGGTCGGCAAGGTCCAGCAGGGTGGTGATCTCGGCGGGGTGGAGGTGTTCGATCCCCAGAAGGTGGCGGGCGGTGAAGGTCATGGCCGGTCTCCGGATCGCTTGGGCGGGGCGGGCGTTCAGAATGGACGGGGTATAGAAAGCGCCGGGCGTCGGGGCAAGGCCAAAGCGGGGCGCGCGCGGGGCAAGGCCCGCAGTCGTGCACAAAGCCGTGCACTGCGGCAATGCGGCAGTTCCATCGCGCGCGGCAATCGGCTAGCGTCGCGTCATGAACGCGGCACTGGATTGGCATCTGGCAAAAGCCCTGCTGGAATGGCAGGTGGAACTTGGCGTGACCGAGGCGGTTTCGGATGCGCCGGTCAACCGATTCACCGAGAGCGAAGAGGCTGCGAAGCCGGCAGCTGTCGCAGACCGCGCCCCCGCACCGGTTGCCGCCCCCGCCATTGACCCGGTGGCCGAGGCCAGGCGCCTGGCCAGCGCCGCCCCCGATTTGCCGGCCCTGGCCGAGGCATTGGCGGGCTATGGCCATTGCGAGCTGCGCAAGGGCGCGCGCAACTGCGTCTTTTCCGATGGCAACCCGGCTGCACGGGTCATGATCATTGGCGAGGGGCCGGGGCGCGAGGAGGATCAGCGCGGGTTGCCTTTCGTCGGTCAGGCCGGGCGGATGCTGGACCAGATGTTCGCGGCAATCGGCCTTGCGCGCAACGCCCCGGCCGCCGAATCGGCGCTCTATATCACCAACACTGTGCCATGGCGCCCGCCCGGCAACCGCGAGCCCACACCCGAAGAACTGGCGATGCTGCACCCCTTTCTGGCCCGCCATGTCGAACTGGCCGCGCCGGATATGCTTGTTCTGATGGGCAATGTCGCCTGTCAGGCACTGCTGGGGAAGCGCGGCATTCTGAAGCTTCGCGGCACATGGCAAGAGGTATTGGGCCGTCCGGCCTTGCCGATGCTGCATCCGGCCTATCTGTTGCGCAATACCGATGCCAAGCGCGACGCCTGGGCGGACCTTCTTTCCCTGAAAGCGCGACTGAGAGAGCTGCCATGATCCTTCCGCATCGTCTGGATGACTCCCGCCCCTTCGTACCGGTGCGTTTTGCCGTGCTCACGGTTTCGGACACCCGCAGCGCGGCTGATGACCGCTCGGGTGATACGCTGGCTGCGCGGATCACGGATGCGGGGCATGCACTGGCTGCCCGTGCGATCTGCCGTGACGAGCGCGCCGATATCGTGGCCCAGTTGCGCGACTGGGTCGCTGACCCGGCGGTGGATGCGGTGCTGTCGACCGGTGGCACCGGTCTGACGGGGCGAGATGTGACCGTTGAGGCGCATCGCGATGTCTATGAAAAGGAGATCGAGGCGTTCGGCACCCTTTTCACCTATATCTCGATGCAGAAGATCGGCACCTCGGCGATTCAGTCGCGGGCCTGTGCGGGGGTGGCGGGCGGCACCTATCTGTTCGCGCTGCCCGGCAGCCCCGGCGCCTGCCGAGATGCCTGGGACGATATCTTGCAGCCGCAATTCGATTATCGGCATATGCCCTGCAATTTTGTCGAGATCATGCCGCGGCTTGACGAGCATTTGCGACGGAAATGAACCAGTGACGCGTTGAATTGATTGGGCCGCCGGATTCCGGCGCCCAAATCTTGTAGCGAAAGAACCACAATGCGTTTTCTGACCCGCAGCCTTGTTGCTGTTTTCCTTGCCGCGCTGTCGCTGGGCCTGCTGGGGCTGGCGGCGGGCACAATCCGCGCCACGCTGGAGGAGCGCGCCGAGCGCGCCCAGATGCCGCGAGTGGCGCGCGAGCGTGTTTTTGCGGCAAGGGTCGTGCCGGTGCAGACCGGCGTGCAAACCCCGGTTCTGTCGGCCTTTGGCGAGGTTCGCGCGCGTCGAACGCTGGAGTTACGCGCACCTCTGGCCGGGCGGGTTCTCGAAGTGGCGCCGGGGGTTGTTGACGGGGTCGAGGTTTCGGCAGGTCAGTGGCTGCTGCGCCTTGATCCGGCCGATGCGATTGCGGCGCGCGATCTGGCGCGCAATGATCTGGCGCGCGCCGAGGCTGAGCTGCGTGATGCCGCTCGTGGGTTGGAACTGGCGCGGATGGATCGTGCCGAGGCCGAGGCGCAAGCCGATCTGCGCCAGCGTGCCTTCGAGCGCCGCCGAACGCTGACCGAGCGCGGGGTGGGCACCGAAGCGGTTGTTGAAGAGGCCGAACTGGCCTTTGCCGCTGCACGCGCTGCCGTTATCGCCCGCCGTCAGGCCGAAGCGCAGGCCGAAGCACGTGCCGAGACTGCCGAGAACGCATTGGCACGCCAGCGCATCACCCTGGCCGAGGCCGAGCGGCGGCTGGCCGAGACAGAACTGGTCGCGGCCTTCGACGGTGTGCTGGCCGATTTCAACGTGCAGCCCGGCGGGCTGGTCAGCATGAACGAACGGTTGGGGCAGGTGATTGATCCTTCCGCACTGGAAGTCGCGTTCAGGCTGTCGACCGCGCAGTATCTGCGCCTTCTGGATGACGATGGCGCGCTGATCGCCGCTTCAGGCGATGTGGCGCTGGAACTGGGCGGGCTTGAAATTTCGTCGCCTGTCACTCTGGCGCGGGTCAGCCCCTCGGTCGGTGAGGGGCAGACAGGGCGGCTGGTCTTCGCCGATCTGGCCGCGCCACGCGGTTTTCGCCCCGGTGATTTCGTCACCCTGCGGCTGGCCGAGCCTGCCTTGTCCGATGTCGCTCTGATTCCGGCATCGGCAGTCGATGCCGAGGGCGGCGTGTTGGTGCTTGGCGCTGATGACCGGCTTGAGGTTGCTCGTGTCGCGGTGGTGCGGCGGCAAGGGGACAGCGTGCTGATCCGCGCGCCGCATCTGGAGGGGCGCGAACTGCTCGCCGCGCGCAACCCGCTTCTGGGGGCTGGCATCCGCATCCGTCCGCAACGTGACGAGGTGCCCGAAAGGGGCGCCGAGCTGCAACCACAGGCCACAGGCCTTGTTTCGCTGGACGCGGAGCGCCGCGCCGCGCTGATCGCCCGGATCGAGGGTAACACCCAGATGCCCGAGCCGGTGCGCAGCCGCATATTGGCCCAGCTACAGGAAGATCAGGTGCCCGCCCAGCTGCTTGAGCGGCTGGAAAACGGCATGCAGGGGGGCTGAGCCATGTCGCGTGCACGGTTCCTCAAGGTCACGGCGCATGGCCTGTTTCGCTATTTCACCCGTCACCGCACGGCGGCAAACCTGCTTCTGGTGCTGATGCTGGCCGGTGGCCTGTTCGCGGCCCCGCGCATGCATGCCCAGTTCTTCCCCGATATCGTGGTCGACAGCATCACCGTGTCGGTCCCCTGGGCCGGGGCCGGGGCCGAGGATGTCGACCGCGCCATCATCCAGCTTCTGGAACCGGCGTTGATGTCGGTCGAAGGGGTGGCAGGCACATCGGCCACCGCATCGGAGGGGCGCGCGCGGATCGCACTTGAGTTCGAGCCGGGCTGGGACATGACGCGCGCGGCTTCCGATGTGCAAGAGGCGCTCGATCTGGTCACCACCCTGCCCGAAGACGCCGATGAGCCGCGCTTGCTGCGCTCGAACTGGGGCGACCGGGTCACAAACGTGGTGATCACCGGGCCAGTGGCGGTGGATCAGCTTGCACGCTTTGCCGATGAATTCGCCGTGCGGCTTTATGATGCCGGGATCACGCGCACCACCATTCAGGGCATCGCCAGCCCGGAAATCATGGTCGAGGTACCCGCACTCAGGCTGGTCCAGCACGATATCACGCTGGCCCAGATCGCCCAGGCGGTTGCCAGCGCCAGCGCCGTCGATCCGGCGGGCGAACTGTCGGGTGGGGCGGCACGAGTGCGCACCGGGACCGAACGCCGCACCGCTGAGGATATCGGCGCGGTGGTGCTGCGGTCGCAGGCAGATGGCACAGCGCTGACGGTGTCCGATATAGCCGTTGTAAACGCCGGAGCCATCGACCGCGCACGCGCCTATTGGGTGGGCGCGGACCAGGCGATCACCTTGCGGGTGGACCGCTCGCAATCGGGCGACGCCATCGCCATCCAGAACACCGTCCAGCGCATAGCCGATGACATGGCCCTGTCCCTGCCCGAGGGGGTGAGCATCGATCTGGTCAACACCCGCGCCGAGATGATCGCCGGGCGGCTGACGCTGCTGGTCACCAACGGCCTGATGGGGCTGGGTCTGGTGGTGGTGCTGCTGTTTCTGTTCCTCAACGCGCGCACCGCTTTCTGGGTGGCAGCGGGCATTCCGGTGGCGATGCTGGCGGCGATCGGCATGATGTATCTGGCGGGCATGAGCTTCAACATGATCTCGCTTTTCGCGCTGATCATCACGCTGGGGATCGTGGTGGATGATGCGATTGTGGTCGGTGAACACGCCGATTACCGCTTTCGCACCCTTGGCGAAGCCCCAGCCGAAGCCGCCGAGAATGCCGCCACCCGCATGGCTCTGCCGGTTTTCGCGGCCTCCATCACCACGATCACCGCTTTCGCCGGGTTGATCGTGATCGGCGGGCGTTTTGGCTCGATGATCGCGGATATCCCCTGGACAGTCATTCTGGTGCTGGTGGCCTCGCTGGTTGAATGCTTCCTGATCCTGCCAAACCACATGCACCACGCTTTGGTGGGTGCCGCCAAAGAGCATTGGTATGACTGGCCCTCGCGGCAGGTCAACCGCGGCTTTGACTGGCTGCGCGAACGCGCGTTCCGCCCGGCGATGCGTCTGGTGCTGGCCGGGCGCTATGTGGTGTTGGCGGCATTGGTTCTGCTGTTGGCTGTGCAGGCTGCATCGGTGTTGCGCGGCGATGTGACCTGGCGTTTTTTCAACCAACCTGAACAGGGCACGCTTTCGGGCAACTTCCTGATGTCGACCGATGCCACGCGCGCCGATAGCCTGGCGATGATGCGCGAATTGCAGCGCGCCGCCGATGCGCTGGCCACGCGGCTGGAAGCTGAACACGGGCACTGGCCGATCCGTCACGCGCTGGCAGAGATCGGCGGCAATGCGGGCCGGGCGTTGGCCGGGGCGAGCACGCGCTCGGCCGATCTGGCGGGGGCTATCACCATCGATCTGATCGATGCCGACCTGCGGCCCTACTCTTCGTTCGAATTCACCGCGATGCTGCAAGACGAGGTGCGGCGACTGCCGATGCTGGACGAGCTGAGCTTTCGCAGTTTCGGCATGGGGCCGGGGGGTGATTCACTGTCGGTCGATATCTTCGGCGCCGATTCCGGAACTCTCAAGGCGGCCGCCGAAGCGTTGAAGGCGCAACTGGCGGATTACCCCGAGGTAACGGGGCTGGAAGACACGCTCGCCTATGACAAGGAAGAGCTTATCCTGACGCTGACGCCGCAAGGTCAGGCGCTGGGGTTCTCTACCGACACGCTGGGGCGTGAATTGCGCCAGCGGCTGACCGGGATCGAGGCGGCGACATTCCCTGAAGGCGTACGTTCGGGTGCGATCCGCGTTGAACTGCCCGAGGATGAGCGCGCGGGGAATTTCCTGGAGAACACGCTTCTGCGTTCGGCCTCGGGCCGGTATCTGCCGCTGGGCGATATTGTGCAGATCGAGGCGCAGCAGGGGTTTTCTACCATCCAGCGCGAGAACGGGGTGCGCCTTGTCACCGTTTCAGGCGCGATCTCCGAGGATGACCCGCAGGCCGCAAGCGCCGTCAACGAGGCGCTTCAGTTCGCCCTGTTGCCCCGGCTGGAAGAGGACTTCGGAGTTACGACGCGCCGGTCGGGGCTGGCGCAGCAGGAACAGGAATTCCTCAGCGATGCCCTTCTGGGGCTGATCGCCTGCCTGATGATCATCTATGCCACGCTGACATGGATCTTCTCCAGCTGGTTCAGGCCGCTGGTGGTGATGGCCGTTATTCCCTTCGGGCTGATCGGGGTGATCCATGGCCACGCAAGCTGGGGCATGGCGTTGTCGATGTTTTCGGTCGTGGGAATTCTGGGCATGGCCGGGATCATCATCAACGATTCCATTGTTCTGGTGACGACGGTTGACGAATACGCACGCGAGCGCGGGCTTTTCCCCTCGATCGTCGATGCCGCGGCCGACCGGCTGCGCCCGGTGCTGCTGACTACACTGACCACGGTTCTGGGCTTGGGGCCGCTGTTGTTTGAGCGGTCATCGGATGCGCAGTTCCTGAAGCCCACTGTCATAACACTGGTTTACGGGCTGGGCTTCGGCATGGTGCTGGTCTTGTTGATTGTACCCGCGCTGCTGGCCGTGGGCCATGACGTCAGTCGCATGACACGCTCTCTGCGCCGCGCGCTGGGCCTTCAGGGAATGCGTGCAGGGGCAGGGGTGCGTTTGGTGCCCTTGCTGGCGTTGGTGGGAATGCTGGCGCTCTTTGTCGCAACGCTGGGATGGACGGTGGCGACCGGTGCGCCCGGGCCGCTGACGGCGCTTGTGCTCCCGGGTGCGGGCGCGGCGCTGGCGCCGGCCTTGGGCCTTTTCGCGGCGGGGGCTGCGGCGGGTGTTTTCCTTCTATGGCTGGCGGGCGGCATGGCGCTGGCACTGTCGAACCGCAAAGGTTCCGCTCAACCGCCGGTGCAGCCCTGATGCACAACCATCCGGTCCTCGCTGAGGATGGTAAAGGCGACCGACCCGCGCTGGATGCTGACGGCACCCTGCTGCGGTGCGCGCACGCGTGAGCGGCCCACCAGTTCGCTACCTTCGCGCCAGGTCTGGCTGTCGGACACCCAGTAGCCGGTGCCCGGCAGTTCCACCACCATATGTTCGCGCGCGCCCAGCCGGGGCAGCGCGGCGCGCAATGTCAGTTCAACCCCGCGTGTGCCCGGCTCCACCCGGCAGGTGGCCTGCGTCAGCCCCGCACCCGCGCCCGCCTCGGGGCGTCGTGCCAGCGCGGCGGCAATCAGCGGATCATGCGCACCGGCATCGCGCAGGGGCAGCGACAGCGTCAGATCGACTGGCACACAGGTGTCGCGGCAGATGCCGATGGTGACCTGTGCCATCAGCGCCATGGGCCGACCCGCGCGCTGGGGGGTGAACTCCAGGGGCAAGACCAGTTCGCCATCATAGCCGATCGAGCGGAAACCGTTCTGATCGAAAACCATGGGGCGCGGCCAGTGCGCGGTGACCGAAGCCACGTTCTGCGATTGCGACCAGTCCAGTTGCGGGGCAATCCCGGCCTCGCCGGGGATGCGCCAGTAGGTTTTCCAGCCATCGGCCATCCGCAGATGCAGCGCCGCCATATGGGTGCCGTTCTCGGTGCGCCAGCCGGGACGCAACTCGGCCTGGACAAGCTGCGTCGTGCTCAGTCCCTGCGCCTGCGCCACTGACGTGATGGCGGCGGGAACAGAGGGCAACAGCACCAGTCCAAGCGCAAGGCCGCGCAGTGCGGCAGGAAGAAGGGCAAAATGTTTCATGCGTTCAGCGTTACAAAGTGCCATCTTGAAGCGGAAGTCACATTTCAGCGACTTCGGGTGATAACGCGCTTCTGTGGCCGTTTCGCCCCGATCCGACCCTTGGCATCCGTCGCCATAGGCGGCAGGATTGGCCAATGCGTTGCAGGCAGGAGCAGGGTGATGAACAAGGATGCGGCGGCTTTCGATCTGACCGGCAAGCTTCTGATCTCAACACCCGCGATGGGCGATCCGCGCTTTTCGCACGGGGTAATCTACCTTTGCGCCCATTCGGCCGAGGGGGCGTTCGGCCTCGTTGTCAACCGCCCTGTTGCCGGCTTGGGGCTGACGTCGGTGCTGCAACAGCTGGATATCCCGCTTGCCGGCCCCGTGCCCGACAAACCCGTTCTGGCGGGTGGGCCGGTAGAAACCGAGCGCGGTTTCGTGCTGTTTCGCGACGGTGGCATTGACGCCCCGGACAGCGAAATGCTGCCAGACGGCTTGTCGCTGACCTCATCGCCCGCGATCCTGGCTGCCATCGCGCGCGGCGAAGGGCCATCAGACTGGTTTCTTGCGCTGGGCTATGCAGGCTGGGGGCCGGGGCAACTGGAAAGCGAAATTGCCCGGAACGGCTGGCTGACATGCGAGGCCAACGACGCGCTGATCTTTGCCAAAGAACCCGGTGCACAGGTCTGGCACGCGGCGCTGCGTTCCATGGGGATCGACCCGCTCAGCCTGTCAGCGGTCGCCGGGCGCGCCTGAGCCGCGTTCGTCATCGGTTTCAGGCTGCGTTTCGGCCACGACGCGCAGGTCATTAAGCATATCCAGAAGCTCTTGCATCCGCGCTTCGCCAAAGGCCGCATTGAGTCTGTGGCGAATACCCTCGGAGCGGACAACCAACCGGTCGAACAGCGCCACGCCCGCCGGGGTCAGCGCAACGGTGTGGCGGCGCGCATCGCTGCTGGTCACCTGCGCGATCAGCCCGCGTTCAGACAATGCGCGCAGGATGCGTGTCAGCGAAGGCGGCAGGATCACGCAGCGCTGGCACAACGTACCCGCATCCAGAGGCTCGCCATCGGCCAGGGCCCGGATCACCCGCCATTGCGGCAGTGTCAGGTTCTCGGCATCGGAAAACCGCTTGAAACGCCGCATCGTCACTTCGCGCGCCCGCAACAACGCGACGGTCAGCGAACGCTCGTAGTAATCCTTGCCTGACTGGATGTCCGGCGGCGTTTGATCGGTCATGCGCCCATTATCTGTTTTCATGCGGTAATAATCATCGCTGCAGATGCAAAAGCAAGCAATTTCTTGGCCGCTTTCGCTGTCACGCCCCTCTGGACCGTGGCTTTCGCGCGGCCTATAAGCGCGCATATGTGGATCCGGCACAGGCATATCCCGCGAATTACCGGCCCGGCGCGCTGACCAGCCGCCGGGACAATGGTGCCGCGCCCGTCGCACCGCAAAATGCCCAAGACCCCTCATTTTCAAGGTTTTTCCATGTGCGCTGATACGCCTGACTACAAAGACACGCTCTTTCTTCCTGAAACCGATTTCCCGATGCGCGCGGGGCTTCCCCAGCGCGAGCCTGAATGGCTGGCCCGCTGGGAGCGCATCGGCATCTATGACCGCCTGCGCGAACGTGCCGCCGAGCAGAATGGTGCGCGCACGCCCTTCATTCTGCACGATGGCCCGCCCTATGCGAATGGCCATCTGCATATCGGGCATGCGCTGAACAAGGTGCTCAAGGATTTCATCGTGCGCTCGCAGCAGATGCTGGGGCGCGATGCGCGTTATGTGCCCGGCTGGGATTGCCACGGCCTGCCGATCGAGTGGAAGATCGAGGAACAATACCGCGCGCAGGGGCTGGACAAGGACGCCGTGCCGGTGGTCGATTTCCGCCAGGAATGCCGCCGTTTCGCCGAGGGCTGGATCGACATCCAGCGCGAAGAGTTCAAGCGGTTGGGCGTCACCGGCAAATGGGATGATCCCTACCTGACCATGGACTACCACGCCGAAGCGGTGATCGCGGGCGAGTTCATGAAGTTCGTGATGAACGGGACATTATATCAGGGGTCAAAGCCCGTGATGTGGTCGCCGGTGGAAAAGACCGCGCTGGCCGAGGCCGAGGTGGAGTATCACGACCACACGTCGCATACTGTCTGGGTGAAATTCCCGATCGTGGAGGATGGGCGGCAGGCGTCGGATTTGCGTATTTCCGGCAAGATGAAACCTGTGTCGGTCGTCATCTGGACCACTACACCCTGGACCATCCCGCAGAACCGGGCTGTTTGCTATGGGCCGGAGATTTCCTATGGTCTCTATGAGGTTACAGGGCTCGGTGAGTATGCGAAGGCCGAGGTAGGGGAGCTTGTGGTGCTGGCCGATGCGCTGGCCGAAAGCTGCTTCGCTGCCGCGAAGCTGGAGGCAAAGCGCCTCAAGGATGTGCCGGCTGCCGTGTTCGAAGGCATGACGCTTGCCCATCCCCTGCGCGGTGTCGAAGGCGGAAACAGCGAATGGGATTATGACGTTCCCATGCTGCCCGGCGATCACGTCACCGACGAGGCCGGCACCGGTTTTGTCCATACCGCGCCAAGCCATGGCGATGATGACTATCAGGTGGGCCTGAAACACGGCCTGCCGATGACCTACAATGTCACCGAAGACGGTAGCTTTCGTGCCGACCTGCCGCTTTTCGCGGGCCAGCACATCATCACGCCCGAGGGCAAGGAAGGTCCGGCCAATGTCAGCGTCATCAAGGCGCTGGCCGGCGCGGGGGCGTTGTTTGCCAAGGGCAAGATCAAGCATTCCTACCCCCATTCATGGCGCTCCAAGGCACCGGTGATCTACCGCAACACGCCGCAATGGTTCGTCGCCATCGACCGTGCGCTGGATGACGGCATGAGCACCTATGGCGACACCATCCGCAAACGCGCGCTCAACTCCATCAACCAGTTGGTGGAATGGACCCCGATCACCGGCCGCAACCGCCTGCATTCGATGATCGAGGCGCGGCCGGATTGGGTGCTGTCACGCCAGCGCGCCTGGGGCGTACCGTTGACCTGCTTTGTGAAGAAAGGCGCGAAACCCACTGATTCCGATTTCCTTTTGCGCGATCCGCAGGTCAATGCCCGGATCGTCGAGGCATTCGAGGCCGAGGGGGCTGATGCCTGGTATATGGCAGGGTTCAAGGAGAGAATCCTTGAAAACCAGCATGACCCGGACGCCTATGAGCAGGTTTTTGACATTCTCGACGTCTGGTTTGACAGCGGATCGACCCACGCTTTCGTGCTGCGCGACCGTCCCGATGGCGCAGCCGACGGCATCGCCGATCTTTACCTTGAGGGCACCGACCAGCACCGGGGCTGGTTCCACTCTTCGATGTTGCAGGCCTGCGGCACCAAGGGCCGCGCGCCCTATCGTGGCGTGCTGACGCATGGGTTTACCCTCGACGAGAAGGGCATGAAAATGTCCAAGTCGCTTGGCAATACCGTCGCCCCGCAAGAGGTGATCGATCAGTATGGCGCGGATATCCTGCGGCTTTGGGTGGCGCAGTCCGATTACACGGTCGATCTGCGCATCGGCAAGGAGATCCTGAAAGGCGTGGCTGACAGCTACCGCCGCCTGCGCAACACGCTGCGCTTCATGCTGGGAGCCCTTTCCGATTTCGACCCGGCCAAGGCTGTTGACCCGGCGCATATGCCGGAACTGGAGCGGCTGATGCTGCACCGGATGGCGGAACTGGACGCTCAGGTGCGCAAGGGCTATGCGGCCTATGATTTCCAGGGCGTGTTCCAGTCATTGTTCACCTTCGCCACCTCCGATCTTTCGGCCTTCTATTTCGATATCCGCAAGGACGCGCTTTATTGCGATCCGGCAGACGGCGCGGTGCGCCAGGCCTGCCTGACGGTGATGGACGCGCTGTTCCACCGGTTGACGACGTGGCTTGCACCTTTGCTGCCCTTCACGATGGAGGATGTCTGGTTGTCGCGCTTCCCCTCTGACGCCGACAGCGTGCATCTGCACGATATCCCCGCCACGCCTGAAAACTGGCTGGACCCGGAACTGGCAGCACGCTCGGTGAAACTGCGGGCCGTCCGTCGGGTGGTGACCGGCGCGCTGGAGGTGGAGCGGCGCAACAAGACGATTGGTGCCAGCCTCGAAGCCGCGCCGGTGGTGTATCTCAGCCCCGACCTGGCCGCGTTGATTGCCGATGCGGACACTTTCGCCACGCTGTGCATCACTTCGGCGCTGACGCTGACGACAGACCCCGCGCCGGAAGGGGCCTTCTCCATGGAGGACGTTCCGGGCGTCGCGGTGGTCTTTGCCCGGGCAGAGGGCGCGAAATGCCAGCGTTGCTGGAAAATCCTGCCGGATGTCGGCACTCATAAACATCCAGGCACCTGCGGGCGGTGTAACGACGTTCTGGGCTGACAGACTTCGCCCGGCGCGACATTTCGCGTCGGGGGTTGTTCTTCATATAATGCAATATTATGAATATATGAAGAGAGGCAGATGAAATGGTGAACGACGTGAAACTTCGAATAATGACCGGTTTGATGATGGGCACCATGATGTCTTTCATCATGTCCGCCTTTATTACCGTAGTGAATACCGGCATCGATTCGGGCTATCCGGGGCGCTGGCTCAAGGCCTGGGTTCTTGCCTGGCTGATTGCGGTGCCGCTGGCTGCTGCTGTCGGGCCTTTGGCACGACGCTGGGCAGAAAGACTGGCGACACGCTGACCCTCAGCGCGCGGCAGCCTCGGCCAGCCGCGCGGCTTCGGCGGCAGCCTGTGCCGCCAGCAGGATCGAAGTGTGGCGGTTCTTGAACTCGCGTGCCGGGACAAGCGCTTCGAACCCCTCAAATGGTGAAACCGGCACCGGACCGCCCTCCTTGAGCATCGCCTCCAACTGCGCGGCGGCTTTCTCCAGTTCGGCTACCGAGCGCCCCATTACGGCATTGCCCAGAACAGCAGCCGCAGCCTGACCCAGCGCACAGGCCTTGACCTCTTGTGCGAACCGGCTGACGCGCCCGCCCTCCAGATCCAGATCGACCGTAACCGTCGAGCCGCAAAGAGGCGAGCGTTTGCGAACGCTTGCTTGAGGGTTCTCCAGCCGGCCCAGATGCGGAATATCCGCCGTCAGAGCCAGAATCCGGGCGGAATAAAGCTTGATCAGATCACTCGTTTCGGACACTAACGGCCCTCCTGTGGTGTTGCAGAGGATATAGACCATGGCTTTCGATCCGCAATCCCTGACCTACGATGACAAGGGGTTGATCCCGGCAATTGTGCAGGATCACACGACAGGCGAGGTGCTGATGGTGGCCTGGATGAACGCCGAAGCGGTTTCGCGCACGCTGAAAACCGGGCGAGTTACCTATTGGTCGCGCTCACGCCAGTCGTTCTGGATCAAGGGTGAATCCTCGGGGCATGTGCAACGGCTGGTCGATTTCCGGGTGGATTGCGACCGCGATTGCCTGCTGGTGCTGGTCGAGCAACACGGCCCCGCCTGCCATACCAACCGCCGGACGTGCTTTTATACCGCCGTGCGCGATGGTGCCGAGGTGGAGCTGATGAAGCCAGAGGCTTAGGGGGCGCTGCCCCCGTCGGCTGACGCCGCCTCCCCCGGCGTATTTCTGGCAAGATGAAGGGCCTACAGGCCGACCATCGCACGGATATCGGCGGGGGTGGCGCCCTCGGCGCGGTAACGTGCCAGGGCGCGGGCGTCGTCGCGCTTGGCCAGCCGCTTGCCGACTTCATCGCGGATCAGCCGATGGTGGTGATAATGCGGGGTGGGCAGGCCCAGAAGCTGCTGGAGCAGCACGTGGATCGGCGTGGCGTCGAACAGATCTGCGCCTCGGGTGACCAGTGTCACCCCCTGGGCGGCGTCGTCGACCACGACGGCCAGGTGGTAGGACGTACCGATATCGCGCCGTGCCAGAACGATATCGCCGATGGTTTCGGCCATGGCCTGTGGGTTGTGCAGGCCAGGGTATAGCGGGCCGGTTTCGGTGAACGAAAGCGTACCGGCACGGTGCAGGGCCTTGCGCATGTCCAGACGGATCGCGGCATGATCGGCGTCATGCCCCGCCTCACGGCAGGTCCCTGGATAGACCGGGCCATCGGGGCCGATGACCGGCGCGCCTTCCTGGGGGGCCGACAGGGCGGTGCGGATATCGCCGCGGGTGCAGGTGCAGCGATACGTCAGCCCCATGGCCTTGAGCTGTTGGAGCGCCTCGGCATACTGCGCCATCCGCTCTGACTGGCGCATTACCGGAACCGGCCAGTCCAGACCCAGCCAGTGCAGGTCATCAAGGATCGCTTGTTCGAATTCCGGCTTGCAGCGGGGGCGGTCGATATCCTCGATCCTGAGCAGGAACCCGGTTCCCGGTGCCTGCTCCCATGCTGTCAGCGCCGAAAAGGCATGACCCAGATGCAGCGGGCCGGTGGGCGAGGGTGCGAAGCGGGTGATCAGCCCAGCCATGCCTGGAACGCGGATTTGGCGCGGTCGGTATAGGCCTTGTAGCGGTCCTTGCGCCCGCGCCGCCCGCCGCGTGCCTCGATTGGTGGGAAGAGGCCGAAATTCACGTTCATCGGCTGGAAGGTTTTGGCCTCGGCCCCGCCGGTGATGTGATGCAACAGCGCGCCCATCGCGGTTTCGCGCGGCGGCGGCGGCAGGTCTGTGCCCTTGATCTCGGCAGCCGCCAGGCGACCGGCCAGCAACCCCATCGCCGCCGATTCGACATAACCCTCGACCCCGGTTATCTGGCCCGCGAAACGGATATTCGGGCGCGCGCGCAGGCGCATCCGGTCGTCCAGCAGGGTCGGTGAATTCAGGAAGGTGTTGCGGTGGATACCGCCGAGCCGGGCAAAGGCCGCGTTTTCCAGCCCCGGTATCATGCGAAATACCTCGGTCTGGGCGCCGTATTTCATCTTGGTCTGAAAGCCGACGATATTATAGAGCGTTCCCAGCGTGTTATCGCGCCTGAGCTGGACGACGGCATGGGGTTTCACCAGCGGCTGATGCGGGTTGGTCAGGCCCACGGGTTTCATCGGCCCGTGCCGCAGTGTCTCGCGGCCGCGTTCTGCCATCACCTCGATCGGCAGGCAGCCGTCGAAATAGCCGGCGGTTTCGCCTTCGTGGAATTCGGTTTTGGGTGCGGCCAGAATGGCGTCGATGAAGGCCTCGTATTGCGCGCGATCCATCGGGCAGTTGAGATAGGCTTTCTGCTGCTCCTCGGTGTCGCCCTTGTCGTAGCGCGACTGGAACCAGGCCTTGCTCAGATCAATCGAATCGAAATGGATGATCGGGGCGATGGCGTCGAAGAAGGCCAGCGCCTCGGCGCCGGTGAGCGACTGGATCGAATGCGCCAGTGCTTCCGAGGTCAGGGGGCCGGTGGCGATGATCCAGTGGCCCTGTTCGGGCAGTGCGGTCACCTCACCGGGTTCGATGCGGATCAGCGGATGGGCACGCAGCCGGGCGGTGACGGCCGCGGCAAAGGCCTCGCGGTCGACGGCCAGCGCGCCGCCTGCGGGCAGCGCGTGCGCATCGGCCTGTTCGATCAAAAGCCCCTTTGCCGCGCGCATTTCCCAATGCAGCAATCCCACGGCGTTCTGTTCATCATCATCCGAGCGGAATGAGTTTGAACAGACCATTTCGGCAAAATCACCGGTCTGATGGGCAAAGGTGCCGGTCTGGGGGCGCATCTCGTGCAAGACAACCTGCACGCCCGCTTCGGCCGCCTGCCACGCGGCCTCTGACCCGGCCATGCCGCCGCCGATGATATGGAGTTCCGCTGTGTCGTTCATCGGGCTGATGTAGCCGTACCGCTGGCAATTGAAAAGCCCTGGCGCAAGTCCTGGCCCCTTTCGGCGACACTAGACCAGCGCCAGACGCTCGACCCGCTCGGGGTCGGGGAAGGGGCGGTAGAGCCCGAATTCGACAGAAGCGACATGCTGGCGCATCTGGTCGTATCGCCGCGTCGCTTCATCCTCGCCGCGGCCAAGGAAGCGAAAGGCGGCATCAAGCTGTGCCAGGTCTGCCACCTCAATCTCCAGCAGGAAATCGGCGCAGCACGGCCCGGCCAGGTTGAGCTTGCGCCGGAGTAGCCGCCACGTACCGATCCGGCCTTCGCTTTGCAGCAAGGCCATCCAGCTTTCCAGCGCGAGTGCAAAGGCCAGCGCCCTTGCGTCAGATTTCAGTTCGATCATGCAGTGGTAAAGGTTCATCGCCATCCTCCATCACCCGCAACGCTATCCGCCCGGTGTGTAGAAGGGGTTAATGCCTCTCAAGGTTCGAACCGGCAGGGTCAGGGGTGGAGCATGACCTTTCCCGCACCGCTTCTCAGCGCCGGAAGAATTCCGTCGATGGCGTCGGACAGCGGCAGGCGCGCAGCGATCCGGGTTTGCCATTGACCCGAGGCAAACCGTTCCTGCACCTGGGCCACCATCGCCGCGCGGCGTTCAGCGCTGGCGGCGGGCAGCCAGCGTGACAGCCAGAACCCTTCGATCCGTTTGTCCATGAAGATGAACTGTCCCATCTGCGTGAGGGTGGGAGGCGTGTCACTCATCCGGCCATAGCTGACCCAGCGTGCCCCGGCGGGCATGGCGAAAAAGATATCCGCCGTGTGTTGATCGCCGACCGCATCCAGCAAGGTGCGCGGTTTGTGGGCGCGGATGGCGGCCTGCGCCTGGGCCTCGAAATCGGGCGCGGAGGAGACCAGCACCGCGCTGGCGCCCAACGCGCGCAGCTCATCAGCCTGATCGCCGCGGCGAATCACGGCGACGGCTTCCAGCCCCTCGCCGCGCGCCAGTCCCAGGATCAGCCGACCCAGTTGCGAGCCAGCAGCATTGAGCACAAAGCCCTTGCCCCGCCCCTCGCGCACGATCTCCAGCAGTGCGACTGCCGTCAGCGGGTTCACGATCAGCGCAGCGGCGTCCTCGTCGCGCAGATCGTCGCGCAGCGGGATGCACAGCGCGGCCTCGGATATGGCATGCGCGGCCCAGCTGCCGCTGGCGGTGCCAAGAAAAGCCACGCGCTGGCCCAAAAGCGCCTCGGCCTGCGGACCCTTGCCGCCGATCACCCGGCCCACGCCTTCGAAGCCCGCCGCCGCGCCTTGCATCCGGGGCTGGCCGTAACCGCCCTGAATGAAGAACAGATCAGACGGGTTGACCGGTGCCATGATCACCTCGATCAGCACTTGACCGGGGCCGGCGGCGGGCAGGGTGGTTTCGCGGTATTCCAGATGCGGTGCCAGTGCCTCGGGAACCTGCGGCACGGGGCTTGTGGCATACCCGCCCTCGCGAAGGGCGAGCGCCCATGTGGTCTGCGCTTTCTGGTCAGGCATGATTTCCTCCGCTTGTTTTGCCATACGCTAGCCCGGATGCCATGCGCGGGCAAAGGGCGGGCGGGTGTTACTTTGCGTCAGTTCGCACCGTCCGGCGCGGGGCCGGGAAGGTCGGTGCTGGCGAGCCGTTTACGATAGTTTGACGGTGTTTCACCCATCTGTCGGCGAAACGCGCGCGAGAAATAGGCCGGATCATCAAACCCCAGCGCATAGCCGACTTCGGCAATCGTCATCTGGGTATAGGCGAGAAGGCGGCAGGCCTCATGGAACTGGCGCGATTCGATAAAACGCGCGGCCGAGAGGCCCGACAGGGCGCGGCTGACACGGTTCAGATGCGTGGGGGACAGTGACAGCGCGGCGGCATAGTCGCGCAGGGTCCAGCCGTCGCGCAGATGATCGCGCACCAGCCCCTCGAACGCCTGCATGTGCTGGGTATAGCGTGACGCACTGTCACGCTCTCTGAGTTGCAACGCACGCGCCGTCAGGCAGGCGATCTGTAGTGCCAGCGCGCGCAAGATCGGCGTGCGTGCGGCATCGGTAATGGCACGCTGGCGTATCACTTCTTCAAAGAGTACTTCGATCGCCGGGTCGGCCGGGGCTGCGCCCCAGGTAGCCAGGGCCGGAGCCAGCGCCGCACCCTCGCCAAAGGCTTCGGACAGAGCGGCAAGCGGTACGGTCAGCACAAACCCCTCGGTGCCCGCTGCGAAACGAAAGCCATGCACCACCCAGGGCGGAATGCTGATCAGGACTGGCAAGGTCAGATCGCGCGCGCGACCGTCAACCGTGATCCAGGCTGCGCCACTGCGGATCAGGAAAAACTGATGGAGGTTGGGGTGACGGTGCGGCGCGATGCGCCAGTCATGCAGTTTGGCGCGGTCGGCGGTGCGTTCGCAATGCAGCACATCGGGAAAGCCGCGCCCTTCGCCGTAGAGCGCATAGGCGGGGATGAGGGGCGCGGCATGGTCAGGCATGTTCCGAAAATACCAGAGAAAGCCAAGATTATCCATTCATATGATATATCCATGTCATAGATTTACCAGCGTAGCGAAGCGCCGGGAGGAATCATGCGGACACAGGTTGCCATCATTGGCGGCGGCCCTTCGGGGTTGTTGCTGTCACAGTTATTGATGCGGGCCGGGATCAGCACCGTGGTGCTGGAGCGTCAGACCCGCGCGCATGTTCTGGGCCGCATCCGCGCGGGCGTGCTGGAGCGTGGCGCGGTGGAAATGTTGCACCGGGCGGGATGCGGCGACCGGCTGGCGCGGGAGGGGATCGCGCATGAGGGCTGCAACCTGTCCACCGTCAACGGCATGTTTCGCGTCGATTTTCAGGCCCGGGTCGGTGAGGCGGTCACCGTCTATGGCCAGACCGAGGTGACGCAGGATCTCTATGCAGCACAGGATACGGCGGGCGCCGTGATCATCCATGAAGCGCAGAATGTCGCCTTGCATGATCTGGAGGGCAGCGCGCCTTGGGTCAGTTATGAAAAGGACGGCCAGAACCACCGGATCGACTGCGACTATATCGCGGGCTGTGACGGGTTTCATGGGGTCAGCCGTCAATCCATCCCTGCCGAGGAACGCACGGAATACGAACGTGTGTATCCGTTCGGCTGGCTGGGCGTTCTGTCACGCACCGCGCCCGCCGCCGAGGAGCTGATCTATGCCAACCACCCGCGCGGCTTTGCCCTGGCCTCGATGCGCAACCCGACTTTGTCGCGTTATTACATTCAGGTGCCGTTGAGCGATACGGTCGAGGATTGGTCGGATCAGGCGTTCTGGGATGAACTGCGCCGTCGCCTGCCAGCCGCTGTGGCCGAGAGCATGCAGACCGGTCCCGCCATCGAGAAATCCATTGCGCCGCTGCGCAGTTTCGTATCCGAGCCCCTGCGTTGGGGCCGGCTGTTTCTGGTGGGGGACGCCGCCCATATCGTGCCGCCGACGGGAGCGAAGGGGCTGAACCTTGCCGCGTCGGACGTGCATTATCTTTTCGAAGCCTTGCAAGGTGCGATTCTGGAGCGTGACGCAGGCGCGCTGGATCAATACGGGCCGCGCGCGCTGAAGCGTATCTGGGGCGCGATGCGGTTCAGTTGGTGGATGACCTCGATCCTGCATCGCTTTCCCGGCCAGTCGGATTTTGACCAGAAAATTCAGGAAAGCGAGCTTTTGCAGCTTGAGACATTGGAAAGCGCGCAGGTTACCATGGCACGCAACTATACCGGGCTGCCGTATTGAGCGCGGCTCAAGGGGGAAGTGATGAGCGAACGCCATGAAAAGGGTATGCAGATCCGCCGCAAGGTGCTGGGGGATGCCCATGTGGACCGGGCCGAGGCCGCCAAGGGCGCAGCGGACGCGCCATTTCAGGACCTGATCACCGAGGCTGCCTGGGGCACCGTCTGGGCCTCGGACGCCATCAGCCTGCGCGAGCGGTCCATGCTGACGCTGGCATTGCTAGCCGCGATGGGGAATTTTGAGGAAATCCCCATGCATATCCGCGCCACCGCTCGCACCGGGGCCAGCAAGAGCGATGTGATGGAGGCGTTTCAGCATGTCGCCATTTATGCCGGTGTGCCGCGCGCCAATCATGCGATCAAGCTGGCGAAACAGACCTATGCCGAGATGGAGGGGGAACTCAATGACTGACCTTGGCCCGCTGATACCGCGTAACCGCGCGGCCCATCCGGTGGCGTATGACCCTGATTACAAGACATCGGTTACCCGCTCGCCCAATCTGCCGCTTTTGTCGATGGAATCCACCCTGACCGAGGAAACCGGGCCACGCTTTGGCCACGGTCTGCTGGGCGCGCTGGACAACAACCTGATCCTCAACTGGACCAAGGGCGCGGCACCGGCGATTGGCGAGCGTATCCTGATGCATGGCCGGGTGCTCGATGAACTGGGCCGCCCGGTGCCGCAGACGCTGGTTGAAATCTGGCAGGCCAATGCCGGGGGGCGCTACCGGCATGTCAAGGACGGCTACCTGGCCCCGCTGGACCCCAATTTCGGCGGTTGCGGGCGCACGATTACGGATGAAAACGGTTATTACCAGTTCCTCACCATACGCCCCGGCGCCTATCCCTGGCCTAACCGCGCGAATGACTGGCGGCCCATGCATATCCATATCTCGGTCTTTGGCCACAGTTACGGCCAGCGGTTGATCACCCAGATGTATTTCGAAGGCGATCCGCTGATCGACCGTTGCCCGATTGCCGCCACCATCAAATCGCGCAGCCAGCTTGACCGGCTGGTCGCGCCCCTGGACATGGCGCATGCCCGCCCGCTCGATTTTCTGGCCTACAAGTTCGACATCGTGTTGCGTGGGCGGCGGCAGACGATGTTCGAGAACAAGCTGGAGGGGATGTGATCATGGTGCAGAAACTGGACACATTAATGGAAACACCCTCGCAGACGGGCGGCCCCTATGTGCATATCGGCTGCATTCCCAGCTTCGCGGGGTTGGAGGGGATCTACCCGGAGGATCTGGGCAAGCGCGCCATAGAGGACGGGGCGCAGGGCAAGATCATCACCATCACCGGCTCGGTTTTCGATGGCACGGGCTGGGCGCTGCGCGATGCCATGATGGAAAGCTGGCAGGCTGATGCCACAGGGCGTTTTGCGGGGCAAGAGGGGGCGGACCCCAAGGTAAACGGGTTTGCCCGTTTTGCCGCCGATGGCGAAAGCGGCGAATACACGCTGCGGACGGTCAAGCCCGGTCAGGTGCCAATGCGTGGCGGCGGCTTCCAGGCTCCGCATATATCACTGTGGATCGTGGCGCGCGGCATCAATACCGGCCTGCAGACGCGGATCTATTTCGAGGACGAGGACAACAGCGCCGACCCGCTTCTGCGCCGGATCGAGCAGCGCCACCGGGTTCAGACCCTCATTGCGAAGAAAACCGGTGACGGGCTATACAGGTTCGACATTCGCCTTCAGGGAGAGGGTGAAACCGTCTTTCTGGACCTCTGAAGGAATGCCTATGCCAACCGAAACTCCGGCCCACACCCCCGCCCGCCGTCCTGAAGAAAACCCGTGCATCATCTGTGTGGCGATCACCGGTTCGGTGCCGACCAAGGCGGACAATCCGGCGGTTCCGGTGACGATCGACGAACAGGTGGAAAGCACGCAGGCCGCATTCGAGGCAGGCGCGAGCATCGCGCATTGCCACGTGCGCGACGATGCGGGCCTGCCCACCTCGGACCCCGAGCGCTTTGCCCGGCTCAAGGAAGGGCTGGAAAAGCACTGCCCCGGCATGATTATCCAGTTCTCCACAGGTGGGCGTTCTGGCGCAGGGGCGGCGCGTGGCGGGATGCTGCCGTTGAAGCCGGACATGGCTTCGCTGGCGGTGGGAAGCAACAATTTCCCCACGCGCGTGTATGAAAACCCGCCCGATCTGGTGGATTGGCTCGCCTCGGAAATGCTGGTGCATGGGGTGAAGCCCGAAATCGAGGCATTCGATCTGTCGCATATCGTTCAGGCGGCGAAAATGGCCGGTGACGGGCGGTTGAAGGCACCGCTCTATGTGCAGTTCGTGATGGGGGTCAAGAATGCGATGCCCGCCGATGAGCGGATTTTCGATTTCTATATCGAAACGCTGGCGCGATTTGCGCCTGATGCGCTGTGGTGCGGGGCCGGGATTGGGGTAAACCAGCTTGTCGTGAACGAATGGTGTATCTCCCGCGGTGGCCATACGCGCACGGGACTTGAGGACAATGTGCGCCTTGACCGTGAAAACCTCGCGCCATCGAACGCCGCGCTCGTCAAGCGCACGGTGGATCTGTGCGAGAAATATCACCGGCCTGTCGCCAGTTGGAAACAGGCACGCGAGATCCTTGGCCTGCCACTGCGCGCGGGCTGAGGGCCGCGGCCTTTGCGCGGCTCTTGCTGAGTCAGTCGTGGAACTGCACCATGTCCGCCAGTGCCGCGCGATCGGTCCGGGCGGCATTGGCGGGGTGGTCTGGATCCTCAAGGCCAAAGGCGATGCCCATGACCAGCTGCGGCCCTGCCGGAACATCGAGATGGCTGCGAACGATCTCGGGGTAGAGCGACAGCGCGCCCTGTGCGCAGCTGGCGATCCCGCGGCTGGCCAAGGCCAGCATCAACGTTTGCGCATAGCCGCCCAGATCGGCGGCTTCGCGCAGGCCGAACCCTTCGGGCAGGAAAAGAAACGCCGCATGGGGCGCGCCGAAGGCGTCGAGGTTGCGCAGGAAGGCGCTGGCCCTGCCGGCGTGGTCGTCGCGGGGGATGCCCATCGCGCCGTAGAGCGCGCGGGCGGCGTCTATCTGGCGCTTTCGGTGTGCGCCCTCATACCGGCTGATCATCGCAATATCTGGCGCTGCGGGCTGACCCTGCTGCGCGGCTTCGGTCTGCGCCTTACCCAGGGCCCTGAGGGCACCCCCTGAGGCCACATGCACCCGCCAAGGCTGGACATTGCAGTTTGAAGGCGCGCGCGCGGCAAGGGCGAGAACCTCGGTGATCAGCCTGCGGTCAAGCGCCTGCGGCAGATAGCCCCTGACTGATCGGCGGGTGTGCAGAACGGTATCGAAATCGCGCATGGGGCCTCCTGTACACGGGATTATCCGAGCTTGCGCGCGGCAGCAATGGTTGCGGTGTGACGCTTGGCGCTGCGGGGAATTGGTTTTAGGTTGCGATGCAGAAATTTTTGGGGGCGAGCATGCGTATGGTTCTGGCTTTGGCACTGGTGGCGCTGGGCGGTGCGGCGGCCTATGTGAGCGGCCCGAACGGTCTGCATGCGGGAGGCGGCATTTCGGTGGCCACCGGCGGGGGCGTGGCCGTCGAGGTGGTGCAAGCTGTGCCGGAACCGGTGATTCCGGTGGCGGCCGAGACGCCGATGGTAGGTGTATCGGGGGCGGATGAAGCGGTACGCGATATGCCCGAGATCTTGCCGGTAGCACCGCGTCCGCTGGACCTGCGCGTCATCCTGTCGGGCCACAGTCTGACCGATCCGATGGGCCAGGCGCTGCCCCGGCTGGTGGTGGCGGCGGGCGGGCCGGGGGGCAGCATAGCGTTGTCGACCATTCCCGGAGCGCCGTTGGACTGGCGCTGGAACAACCGCACCCGAACGCCCGATGCGCGCGAGGATATCGCCGGGTTCGATGTAATGGTGCAGACCGAGCGGGTCTCGCTTTCCGGCACGCGGCGTTGGCACAACAGCGACGACGAGGCGCTGCGCTGGGCGCGGCACGCCTGGGAGAATGGCGCGGGCGGGCAGGGGGCGGAGGTGCTGCTTTATGCCAGCTGGGTTTCGCTCGATTCCGGGCCGGGCTACGAGGTGCAGCATGACGAGGACAGCGGCCTTCCTTGGCGAATTCGTCTGGACCGCGAGTTTGCCGCCTGGGAAGGGATCATGGCCCATGTCAACGCGCACCGCCCCGACGATGCGCCGCAAATGCGCATGATCCCGGCCACTCTGGTTATCGCTGCACTCTACGATGCCATTGACGCGGGACATGCGCCCGAGGGGCTGAACGATATCCGCCAGTTGTTCAGCGATGATATCCATCTCTCGCCACTGGGTGCATGGTTGGTGGCACTGACGCATTACGCGGTGATCTATGCCCGCGATCCGCGCGGGCTGCCGGGGCCAGCGGGAGCGGCGGCTGAACTGGTGGACTGGGCGCAGACGCTGGTCTGGGAGGTGGTGACAGGCTATCCGGGCACCGGTGTTCAGGACGGTTCCTGACGGGCCGCGCGCCGGAAGGGCGGCGGGGGCTCGGTGCGGAAGGGTGCCGATGGCCTCTTGCATCGACCTGCTGCGGCGTGGTTGAGAAGAGACGGATGTATCAGCCGCCCCCAGACGGGCAGGAAGGACGATGATGAGCACCCCGATTCAGCGTATCGAACCCGGCACCCGCATGAGTGGCGCCGTGATTCACGGCGATACCATCTATCTTGCGGGTCAGGTGGGGCAGGGCGCCGATGTGACCGCGCAAAGCAAAAGCGCCCTGGCTGAGGTCGAGCGCCTGCTGGCACTGGCAGGGTCGGACAAGTCGCGCATTCTGTCCTGCACGATCTGGCTGGCCGACATGGCCGATTTCGCGGCGATGAACGCGGTCTGGGATGCCTGGGTGGACCCGGCCAACCCGCCTGCCCGCGCCACTGGCGAGGCGAAACTGGCCACGCCGGATTACAAGGTGGAATTCATGGTCACCGCCGCCAAGGCCTGATGCGGAAAAAAGAAACGGTGGCCGCCGGCCCGGAGGGGGCAAAGCCCCCTCATTCTTTGCGGTGCCGGTTCTAGGCGTTCTTGCGGTGGCGGGCGATCTCGGCGGCGGCGGCGGCCAGTGCGCCGCTGCCGTGTTCGATCCCCAGCGCCTCCATCCCCGCTTCCATGACCGACAGTGCGCCCAGCACCATATGCGCGTTCACATGGCCCATATGCGCCAAGCGGAAGAACGCATCCGCTGCGGGCGTGCCGGGCTCGGCCATGCCCAGCCCGATGCCCAGTGTCACCCCGGCCTCGTGTTCGCACCATTGGCGCAGCCGCGTGCCGTCGGTGCCCGACAACCGCATGGCGGTGACCGAATGGCCGCGCGCCGCCGGATCGGCGATGTTCAATCGGAACGCTCCCTGCGCCGACCAGGCCGTGCCCGCCGCCCAGACCGCGCGCGCCAGCGTGGCGTGGCGAGCCCAGACGGCCTCCATCCCTTCCTCATGCACCAGCATGTTCAATGCCTCGCGCAGGCCGAACAGGTGGTGCGTGGGGGCAGTGCCACAGAAATGCTGGTAGAAGCCATCCGCAAAGGCCCGCGGCTCCCAGTTCCAGTAGGGGGTGCACAGGTCGTTGCCGCGTGTGGTTTCGCGCGCCTTCTCCGAGAACCACAAGAAGCCCAGCCCTGGCGGCACCATCAGCCCCTTCTGGCTGGCGCCGACCAGCACATCCACGCCCCAATCGTCCATATGGAAGGTGTCGCAGGCCAACGAGGCGATGGCGTCGACCATCAGGAGCGCCGGATGACCCAGATCATCCAGCACCCGACGCAACCCGGCAATATCGTTCTTTGCGGTCGAGGCGGTGTCGACATGCGTCACCAGTACCGCCTTCAGGCTGTGGTGGGTATCGGCGCGCAACGTCTCGGCCACGCGCGCGAGGTCGATGGGTGCTGACCGGCCGAAATCCAGCCGCTCGGTTTGCACGCCCATGGCTTCGGCACTCATTGCCCAGCCTTCGCCGAAACGCCCGGTGATCAGCACCAGCGCCCGGTCGTCACGGTTGAAGACATTGGCATTGGCGGCTTCCCAGGCAGCATGGCCATTGCCGATGTAAAGCGCCACATGATGGCGCGTCCCCGCAAGGGTTTTCAGATCAGGCCAGAGCGTTGCAACCATCTCGATCAGCGCGCCTTCATAGATATTGGGCGCGGCGCGATGCATCGCATTGAGCACACGATCAGGCATGACCGAGGGGCCGGGAATGGCCAGATACTGCCGACCGCGGGCAAGGGACATGGGCGAACTCCTGAACATGTGAATGACTGCACCCGGCACTCTAGGAGCGCGCTCATGCAGCGTCAATCTCGGCCCCCTGTCAAATGATGCAACGCTGCACTATATCCGGCCCAGCACGCAACGGCGAGAACCGGCGAGGACAGATGACCGATACCCAAAGCGAGATCCGATGCGCCCCCGCCCCAGATCGCGCGATCCTTCGCATCGGCGGGGTCGAGCGGTTGGCCTTTTTGCAGGGGTTGGTGACGAACGACGTGAACAAACTCGCCGCGCAGAGAATCGTTTATGCAGCGTTCCTGACGCCGCAGGGCAAGTTCCTGGCGGATTTCTTTCTGGTAGCGGAGGGCGAGAGCGTGCTCATCGATACCGATGCCTCGCTCGCCGATGATCTGGAGAAACGCCTCACGCTGTACCGGCTGCGCTCGAAAGTGACGATAGAGCGGCTGAAGATGCCGGTCACACGCGGTATCGGCCCGGCGCCCGAGGGCGCGCTGGCCGATCCGCGCCATCCGGGCATGGGCTGGCGGCTCTATGGCCAAAGCCTGACGCAGGGCACGCCGGTCGACTGGGATGCGCGGCGCGTCAGTGCTTGCGTACCTGAAACCGGCGCCGAACTGATTCCCGGCGAAAGCTATATTCTGGAGCAGGGGTTCGAGCGCCTGAACGGGGTCGATTTTCGCAAGGGCTGCTATGTCGGGCAGGAAGTGACGGCCCGGATGCACCACAAGACCGAATTGCGCAAAGGGCTGGTGCGGGTCAGCGTTGAAGGTCTGGCCGATCCGGGTACACCGATCACCACCGATGACGGCAAGGTCGCCGGAACATTACACACCCGCGTCGGCAATCATGCCCTCGCCTGGCTACGCCACGATCGTGCCGAGGGCAGGTTGCTCGCAGGGCAGACGGTTCTGCATTGGGACGGGGAATCCGCTTGACGGCCGCGCCCTGAGTGAGTCCGGCACCCCTCCCGCCCGTCTTCATGCTGCGCGTTCGCACAACACTCATCCCGTTTGGTCGGGCCGCGTGGGTGAGCCACGTGGCAAATGTGACCGTCTTGCAACGACACTTTTTGCCCCGCCTCAACAATTGCGGGGTGAGGCGAGGTCAAGCCCAAAATCTGTCACGAAGGTCTAAAAATTCCGTTGACGCGTCCCCCCGTTATGCGTCAGTTTGTGTTGGTCGGCGTCGCGGACACAACATCTAGTTGGTGCGGCGCTCCGGACAACCAGAAAACCCAGGAACCCATTGCATGGAAAAGGCATGGGGTCGCCGCGCTGGCACAGGCGGGGTGTGGGGCTGATTGGCTGGTCGTGCCGACACCGGGTTGGATAAAAAAGGGACAGGCAGATGAACATCGAGCGCAGATTCACGAAAGACGGCCAGGACGCCTATGCGGCACTGGCTTTCACCACTGTGGTATCAGAAATCCGCAATCCCGACGGCACGGTGGTGTTCCACAATGACCAGGTCGAGGTTCCGCAGGGTTGGAGCCAGGTGGCCTCTGACGTGATTGCGCAGAAATATTTCCGCAAGGCCGGGGTTCCGGCGCGGTTGAAGAAGGTTGCGGAAGAGGGTGTTCCTGAGTTCCTGTGGCGTTCGGTTGCCGATGAAGCGGCGCTTGCAGCACTGCCCGAGGGTGAGCGATTCGGTGGCGAGACCTCTGCGCGGCAGGTGTTTGACCGGCTGGCAGGTGCCTGGGCCTACTGGGGCTGGAGGGGCGGCTATTTCGCCGGCGAGTCTGATGCCCGCGCCTATTTCGATGAGATGCGCTTCATGCTGGCTGCCCAGATGGCCGCGCCCAACAGCCCGCAATGGTTCAACACTGGTCTGCACTGGGCCTATGGTATCGACGGCCCCAGCCAGGGCCATTTCTATGTCGACCCATTCACCAAGAAACTGGTGAAGTCGAAATCCAGCTATGAGCATCCGCAGCCGCATGCCTGTTTCATCCAGTCGGTCAGCGATGATCTGGTGAACGAAGGCGGCATCATGGACCTTTGGGTGCGCGAGGCGCGGCTGTTCAAATACGGCTCAGGCACCGGGACCAACTTCTCATCGCTGCGCGGAGAGGGCGAGAAGCTGTCGGGCGGCGGCAAATCCTCGGGCCTGATGGGGTTCCTGAAGATCGGTGACCGCGCCGCCGGGGCGATCAAGTCGGGCGGCACAACGCGGCGGGCGGCCAAGATGGTGATCTGCGACATGGATCACCCCGATATCGAGGCGTTCATCAACTGGAAGGTCATCGAGGAGCAGAAGGTCGCCAGTCTTGTTGCCGGTTCCAAGGCGCATGAGCTGCGCTTGAACGAGATTTTCACCGCGATCCGCGAATTCGAAAGCGGCAGCGAGGATGCCGTCGATCCGGCCAAGAACCCGGCGCTGAAAGCCGCGATCCGTTCGGCCAGAAAAGCCATGATCCCTGACACCTACACCAACCGCATCCTGCAATATGCGCGTCAGGGCTACACCTCCATCGAGTTTCCCACCTATGACACTGACTGGGATTCGGAAGCCTATGTCTCTGTCTCGGGTCAGAATTCCAACAACTCGGTGCGCGTGACGGATGCCTTCCTGAAAGCGGTGAAGGATGATGGCGACTGGGAGTTGCTGCGCCGCACCGATGGCAAGGTCGCCAAGACCATCAAGGCGCGCGACCTCTGGGAACAGGTGGGTCACGCGGCTTGGGCCTGCGCCGATCCCGGCATCCAGTTTCATGACACGGTGAACGCCTGGCACACCTGCCCCGCCGATGGCGCGATCCGCGGTTCGAACCCCTGTTCGGAATACATGTTCCTCGATGATACGGCCTGCAACCTGGCCTCGATGAACCTGCTGAAATTCTACACCGATGGCGCGTTTGATGCCGAGGCCTATATCCACGCAACCCGGTTGTGGACCGTGACGCTGGAAATCAGCGTGATGATGGCGCAGTTCCCGTCGAAAGAGATCGCGCAGCGCAGCTACGAGTTCCGCACGCTGGGGCTGGGCTATGCCAATATCGGCGGCCTTCTGATGAACATGGGGCTGGGCTATGACAGCCCCGAAGGCCGTGCACTCTGCGGCGCACTGACCGCCCTGATGACCGGCGTTTCCTATGCTACCTCGGCCGAGATGGCGGCCCGGCTGGGTGCCTTCCCGGGCTATGCCAAGAACCGCGATCACATGCTTCGCGTGATCCGTAACCACCGCCGCGCGGCGCATGGCCTCGCTGATTACGAGGCAATCAATGTCGCGCCCGTTGCGCTTGATGCAACTCATTGCCCGGATGCGCGGCTGGTAGAACTGGCCCGCGCTTCCTGGGATGAGGCGCTGGCGCTGGGTGAGGCGCATGGATACCGCAACGCGCAGGCCACCGTCATTGCCCCCACCGGCACCATCGGGCTGGTGATGGATTGCGACACCACCGGGATCGAGCCTGATTTCGCGTTGGTGAAATTCAAGAAACTGGCCGGCGGCGGCTATTTCAAGATCATCAACCAGTCGGTTCCGGCTGCGTTGCGCAAGCTGGGCTACACCGAGGCCCAGATCGGCGAGATTACAGCCTCGGCGGTCGGCCATGGGACTTTGGGCAACTGCCCCGGCATCAACCACACCGCGCTGATCGGCCACGGGTTCGGTCCCGAGGAAATCGCCAAGGTCGAAGCTGCGTTGCCCTCGGCTTTTGATATCCGTTTCGTGTTCAACCAGTGGACCCTGGGCGAGGCCTTCTGCCGCGAGACGCTGGGCATTCCGGCCGACAAGCTGAACGATGCAAGCTTTGACCTGCTGCGCCATCTCGGCTTCTCGAAAGCGCAGATCGAAGCGGCGAACGACCACGTTTGCGGGACGATGACGCTTGAGGGCGCGCCGCATCTGAAGCCCGAGCATTACGCGGTCTTTGACTGCGCCAACCCCTGCGGCAAGAAGGGCACGCGCTTCCTTTCTGTTGACAGCCATATTCACATGATGGCGGCGGCGCAAAGCTTCATCTCGGGCGCGATCTCGAAAACGATCAACATGCCCAACGCAGCCTCGATCGAGGATACGCTGGCGGCTTATGAGCTGAGCTGGTCGCTGGGGATCAAGGCCAACGCGCTGTATCGCGACGGATCGAAGCTGAGCCAGCCGCTGGCGGCAGCGCTGGTCGAGGATGATGAAGAGGCCGAGGAAATTCTGGCCACCGGCAGCAATCAGGAAAAGGCCGCCGTGTTGGCCGAGAAGATCGTGGAAAAGGTGATCGTCAAGGAAGTGATCCGCAGGAACCGCGAAAAGCTGCCTGAACGGCGCAAGGGCTATACCCAGAAGGCGGTTGTCGGCGGCCACAAGGTCTATCTGCGGACCGGCGAATACCAGGACGGCAAGCTGGGCGAAATCTTTATCGACATGCACAAGGAAGGCGCGGGCTTCCGGGCGATGATGAACAACTTCGCCATCGCCGTATCGGTTGGCCTGCAATACGGTGTGCCGCTTGAGGAATTCGTCGATGCCTTCACCTTCACCCGGTTCGAGCCGGCGGGCATGGTGCAGGGTAACGACAGCATCAAGAACGCCACCTCGATCCTAGATTACATCTTCCGCGAACTGGCCGTCAGCTACCTGGATCGCACCGATCTGGCGCATGTCAAGCCGCAGGGCGCCTCGTTCGATGACCTGGGTGGCGGCGAACGCGAAGGCAAGTCGAATGTCTCGGATGTGAGCGACGATGCCGCCTCGCGCGGGCTGGAAGTGCTGCGCCAGATCAGCTCAACGGGCTATCTGCGCAAACGTCTGCCACAGGAACTGGTGGTGCTGCAGGGCGGCAACACGACCCGCTCGCTTGATGCAACGGCCCTGGTGTCGGGGAGCGATGTGGCGGTATCCCTGCGGTCAGAGACCTCGACCGAGGCGCTCAGCGTCGCCACCATTGACCCGCGCACCAAGGCCCGGATGCAGGGCTACGAGGGCGACCCCTGCGGCGAATGCGGCAACTACACGCTGGTGCGCAACGGCACCTGCATGAAGTGCAATACCTGTGGCGGGACGAGCGGGTGTAGCTGATGGCTGAAGACTCTTTGTGTAAGAAGATCCATATATTGTCCATTAGGACCATGAATTGACCATTGAGTGACCCCATAAATTGTCCATCGCCCGCCAGTCGGCGGGCGATTTCTTTTTTAATCAACAGGTTATGGTTTGGCGCTGAAACGGCGTATAGGAGAGGCTTCGCCTTGCGTCGCAGAAGTCAGGGAGGCGTGGGCCCGGATCTCAACTGTTCCGCCCTGTGCTGTGCGATCAGTTGCGTCATCACAACCGCCCCTCGCATGACGCAACCAGTTCGACGTCACGCTGCCGAAGCCGCTTCTTTCTTATCCCCGGCGCAAGCATGCAATCTCACTTTTCCGTTGTGTGCCCGATCATTCCCAAGGCCCGCGCCGCCGCAGCTTGCGGGTAAAGCTTTCCCGTCGAGCGCGGAATGGCGATCAGGGGCTTCACGCCATAGCCGATTAGGGTCTGCCGAGCCTCGGAAGGCGAGCAACCGGCCTTTCAGGCCAAATCGCCGACGGGGGATCGCCCGCGTGGCAAGTTCTTCGATGTCAGCGCGAAGGACGCGTGTCATACGCAGTTTCGTGCGCGGCAGTGTAGAAGCTTCCCTTTGCAGGATGGCGAAGCGCGCCCATGCTCCGCCGCCCTCAGCCTGTCGCCTGCCAGACTTCATGGCCCGTTTCTCGAAGCGCCGATTCGGCCTGGCCCGCCGCAAGACCGGGCAGATACCGGCGGCATACTCCCATGAGTTCATTGATTGGCAGCGCCACTTGCAAATGCGGCGTGTGGCCTTGACAAGCCCAGCCCGTCAAACTCACGAATATCAACCTGACCAAGGGACATGACAGCGCGGAGATCGGGAATTCGAAAATGTGTCGGATCCATGATCTCGATCACGCCGTCCCGGTGCAATTTCTGTGTCACGCGAGAGATCGTTTCCACCGACGTGCCCAGCAGATCCGCCATATCGGAGCGCGGTAGGGGAAGGCGGACAAGGAGGCTGCCATCCATCGCGGTATGTGTCGGCAGAAAACGGGCGCCCAAAAACAAGAAGGCATTGATCCTTTCGATCGGACGCAGCGCGCAAAGCATCCATGTCAGGAACCGAACCCTTTCAAGCCTGATGTCCTGCTGGCGCAGGACCAGGCGACGGATCCTGTTGTTCAGCGCGCGAGCTGTGTCAAATGATCGTCGGTTAAAACAATGAAGAACCGAAGATACGCATGCCTCCATGCTGCAACTGTTGCGGTCGTTCGGGTTGATGCCAATCAGCTCGCCCGGTCCGCAAAGGTTCAGGATATGCCGCCGACCCTCGCGGTCAATGTGCTGCATGCGCAACAGGCCCGAATCGACGAATAACACGTGTTCCCGGCGATCGCCGGGATAGACCGCGATATCGTTCGGTGCCAGAATGATCCGCCGATCGTTACTGACCGGCCTGACGGCCCCCAGTGCCTCACGGATGACCTGTAAGGTAAGGGCATTTTCTATACTGGAATGGTGTTGCCCGATAACGTCGGGCGAAAATGACACAGAACACATCTTCCGATCACCCATCTGACGGAAAGAAAAAGCAACTCCTCAAGACCACCCGTATCGAGCACCATACGGATCTATAGTATCCTAAATGGCCAGGATGTGGTGGCGGCTGAACTTTCGATTTCCACTGTTTCCATTGTGGGAAATCTGCACCTTGATTTGCATCAATTGCCCCGTTCTTTCAGGCGAAAATTCCGAAAGTTCTGGTTAAGTTTGCCAATCTTGCTTACCCTCGCAGGTGCATTGGTGGGCAATGTTGGGGGTTGAGCCACCAGAGAATTGACCTGGCTGAGCAAGGAGGCGTCATGACCGACTCAGACCCTGTTTGTTCCCGTCCAACGAAACCGCTGCTGACGCCAGGCATCGCAACGGTGCTTTCAGATCTCATGGGTTCACTGGATGCCGATACAAAAGAGCGGTTGCTGGGCTTGGCGACACTGCAGAAAGTCACGACCGGCACGATCGTGATTGGTGAGTTTGAAGCGTCGCGAGCATTGGGGTTCGTGTTGTCAGGTATGTTGGGTATGGTCAAAAACCTGCCGGACGGGCGCACGCATCTGATTGGTTTTCTGGTGCCCAGGAACAGTTTCGGCCGGCTCTTCAATGGTCCGAGTAGCTACCGGCTGGAGGCCCTGACCGATGCCACTCTGCTCATGCTTGAACGTGAGGGTCTGGAAGCGATCTTGCGCGACAATCCGGAAATCGCAGAACGTTTGTTCGTCCACCTGCTGGACGAGTTGGATGCGGCGCGCGAATGGGTGCTTTTGATTGGTGGCACCAAGGTTGTTGAACGCGTTGCCTCCTACCTGTTGATTCTGCTGCGCCGATCACGCCCTGCACATGGCAGTTATCCAGCGGTTCTGCATCAGCCGTTGTCGCGGCGTGACCTGGCCCATTATCTGGGCACAAGCCGTGAATCCATCAGCCGTGCCTTCCGCACACTTGAAGACAGTGGCGCTCTTCGCATCGAAAGCCCCGACACGTTCCAGATCACCGATATTCGGCGGCTCGTGGATATTGCCGGCAAGGATTTGCTTCTCGAAGACCGAGGCATGCGCCGCCCTGCGGAGTGATGCCCGTTCAAGCGGTTTTTTCGGTCAGATACCGGGTCATGGCGGCAAGGGTGGCCACGCGCGGAAAGTCACCCTCTGGGATCTCCACGCCCAGTTTCTTTTTCAAGGCAGCAACCAGATTCAGGAAATCCATCGAGTCGATGCCCAGATCGTCGAGGAAATGGGCATCATCGGCAATGGTCTCGCCTTCCAGATCGGGCGCGACGGCGACAAGTTGGGCCATGATCGTGGCGCGGAGGTCTTGTGCACTCATGCTGTTTCTCCTTCCAGCGTGGACAGATCGCCCTTGGGCAGTCCAAGTTCGCGTGCACCGGGAAGACGGCGCTTTTTCTTGGCCGAGCGGGCGCGCGGCGGGGCTTGACGAAGTTCGATGACGCGCGGGGCTATGGTCGGCCGCTATCATGAGTGGCCTCAACCCTTGCCCGGCCCGCCTTGCAGACCAGCCGGGCCGTGTGGGCATCTGCCGTCATTGCACAGCGCCACGCCCGGCAATCCGTCCCGTGACCAACGCCTGTGTCAATGCGCCGCCGCCGATGTAATCGTGAAAGAAGGTGGCGCCCGCGCATTCACCCGCGGCAAACAGACCCTCGATCACCCGTCCGTCAGCCTCAAGCGCGCGGGCGTCGGTGTCGATCATCACCCCGCCGAACGTCAGCGTGATGCCCGGCACCAGCGGGGAGAATGCGTAGAAGGGCGGTGTCTCGATCCGGCTGGCCAGTTGCGCCTTGGGCGGCTGGGCGCTGGTGGCCGCGCCATCGCTGACGGCGGCGTTGAAGGCCGCGATCGTTTGCTGCATCGCGTCGGCGGGCAGGCCGGTGAACGCCGCCAGTTCGGCCAGAGTGTCGGCCTGATGCACCTGCAGGCCCAGCCGGTTGAAGGTGGCAATCACGCCCTCGGCCACGCGCTCTCGGATCGCCTGATCGAAAACCAGCGTCGTGCGCTGGCCGGGCTGATCAAGCACCGCCTTGCCATGCATCACATAGCCCAGCGATTCATCGACGAACCGCATGCCCGCATCGTTGATGCTGATCGCATGCGGCACGACCGCGGCGGGCTGGCCCGCCGCCGTTTCCACCGCATCGACCGCCGCGATATGCAGCGCCATCAGCCCGCCCATGCCTTTCAGCCCGGCCCCCGCCTGCTGTGCCAACCCGTGACCATCGCCCGTGGCCCATTTGATGCCCCGAACCATCATCGCACCTGCGTTCGGATCGGAATATGCTTCAAGGATCTGGCTGTTGCCCGCATAGCCCCCGGTAGCGATCACCACCGAATGGGCGCGGTAATCGGTCAGCCCGTCGCGTCCCTGCGCGCGCACCCCGCGAACTGCCCCGCTGGTATCCATTAGAAGCTGCCGCGCCTTGGTTTCAAAAACCAGATCGCATCCCATCTCCTCCAGCCGGGCGCGCATGCGCCGGAAAAAGGCGGGCATCCCGGCAAAGAAACCCGGCGAGGCGATGGCCATCTGAACCCGCGAGGGCGGCCAGGGTACCGATGGCTCGAAGGCAATGCCGTGGCTTTCAAGCCAGGCCAGGTCTTCCTCAATATTCTCGGCCATCTGCCGGAAGATGGCCGCATTGCCGCGGCCCAGGCAGAAGGTGGTATAGTCTTCCACATAATCATCGCGCGCCTGTGCCGTGCGCGCCAGCGGCAGGGAAAACCCGCCTCCCGCCAGGAACGAGTTGCCGCCCATCCAGCGCGCATCGGCCTTTTCCAGCATCACCACCCGCGCGCCCGCACCCGCAGCTTCCAATGCCGCAGCGCAGCCTGCCGCCCCTGATCCGATGACGACCACATCGTAATCGGCCTTGCGGTCAGGCTCGGGCAGAATGGCGGCTTCGGCACTTGAATACGCGGCGAGCGTCAAGGTGCCGCCTCCCGCCCCGATCCCGGCGAGAAGCGTGCGGCGGCTGAGGGTGGTTTTTTGTGTGTCGGGCATGGTGTGGTCCTCCTGATCTGGTGCGGCACTGGCCGCGTCAACGCATGTCGAATCGCATGGCCCGATGGCACATGCTGCAAGTCGCTTCCGAGGGCTGGTGCACCTGATGGCAGGTTGTGCATTCGGGCACTTCGCCCACCGCCAGATGGGGCGAGCGATGCGGGTCTGGCCCCTCGGCGGGAGGCGGGCGGGACTCGTCGATCATCGTGCCATGGCAGGCAATACAGGGCTGAAAGCCCGGCGCGGGTTCGGGGGGCACGAGGGTGTGGCATGCCGCACAGGCCATCCCGGCAGCGCTATGGATGTCATGCAAGAGCCCGTTGGCTGACGGCTGGGCAAGACCATTGTCACGCAACGCATGATCCCCCAACCCCTGCGCAACCGGCGGGTGAATGCCTGTCGTATCGGTACTGCGGCCGACATCATTGGCCCCTGCCGCACCGTATATTGTCAGGAGCGCCAGGATGATCGGTGCGAGCAAGGAATATCGGCTGGAAACAAGACATCGCATCAGCGCTCCCCCTTCGCGCACATGTTCCCGCGCTGTGCAGGGGGGGCGCATTGATGGCTGTCAACGCTGCGTTGGCTGTGCCTCAACCTGCGTGAGTATCGGTGCCAGATGCGCTTCCAGAAAGTGTACGGCGCCGCGCCGGTTAAGGTGGTCAGCGTCAAAGTAGAAACCTGGATCGGGCAGGGCATCCGTGAAATCGTGAAACGCCACTTCCTCGCGCTGGAGCAGTGCGCCAAGCGCGGCATCAAAGGCAGCCTCGTCCGGAAACAGCGCGGCGAAGCGCGCAGGCACCGGGGGCTTGATCACCACCACTTCCGCGCCCGATGCACGGGCCACCGCGAACAATGCCGCCAGCTCATCCAGATAACGCGCCACCACCGCTGCATCGGGCGGTTGCGGGTAAAGATAGGCGATACGCTCGTTATCGGCATGGGCCGAGGGGCGGATCGTGCGGTCGAAATTGTCCTCTGCCTCCCAGCGATCTGGCTGAAAGCGCTCATGGTTGTTGATCTTGGAAAATCCTGTCGCGTAATCCAGCAATGCGCGCGGATCGAGGCCGTGCGCCAAGAAGTGTCCGAACAGCCGCAACACCCTTGCGTCCAGCGGTGTGCGCGACAGCAGGTCACTGTCAGCGAAACGGTCTTCGTTCCATTGTTCGCTGTAGAAGGCAAAGCTGTCCACCACCACCAGAACCCCATCTGCGCGGTGCGTGGCAAAGAAACGCTCGGTCAGGAAGCGATGATACAGCGGCCCGGTGCCGGGCGTGGCAAGGTTCAGAACGCGTTGGCCCGTGGCCTGCGTGATCTGCGCGCCAAAACCCTGAAAATCCAGCGGCATCGCATGCGAGGCGCCCAGAATGACCCAATCCTGCCCATCCGGCTGGGCGGTCAGGATCCGATGCACCGGATTATGCGCGGCCATACGGCGCGCCAGCAGTTCTGACCCGGCAAAGAGAAGTGCATAGAGAACCAGCCCGACGACAACAAACAGAAGCGCGCGCCCGGGGCGAAGGGCGACAGTGGCGCTGTTGGTATCAGCTTCTTTGGTTTCCAGTCCCATCAGAACCCCTGATAGATGAATGCGCCCTCACCCCAGCGGCCCAGAAGCAACAGCGCCGCCAACCCGGCATACCACGCCGACCAGCGCAGGGCCGTTGGCCAGGCGCGAAGCCGCTCGATGAAGCCGCGCCTTTCGGACAAGACCTCGACCGAAAACAACGCGATGATGAGACCCGCGCCCAGTGCATGTTCGGTTGTGAAGGGATAGCGCAGCACCAGCCCCGCCATCTCAGGCAGCGCCGCGCCGATGCGTTGCAAGATCAGAACCGCGTTTTCGACCGTATCGGCGCGAAAGAAGGCCCAGGTGATCAGGATCAGATGAAAGGTCACGAAAACGCGCAACATCGCCATCACCGAACTGCCGGCAACAAGCGGATAGCGCCGGGCAAAGCGCCGCCCGGCAGGCTGCAACATCTTTTCGACCGAGACATAGGCGCCATTCAAAAGGCCCCAGATCACAAAGGCCCAGCCAACGCCGTAACCCTGCCCCGCATGCCACAGCCCGCTGGCCGCGAAGACCGCCAGCAGCGCCAGATGCTGGCGCAACGCGCTTGCGCCGCGCGAGCCGGTGAGCGGGAAGAACAGGTAATCCCTAAACCAGTTGCCCAGCGAGATGTGCCAGCGTTTCGACCAGAACTCATTGACCGTCAGCGACAGGAAGGGGCGGCGGAAGTTTTCGCGCAGGGCGATGCCAAACAGAAGCGACAGGCCGATGGCCATATCGGTATAGCCCGAGAAATCACAATAGAGCTGGAAGGCGAAGAAATAGAGGCTGATCAGCAACTCCATCGGCGGTGCATAGGCCGGAATGGCGAATGTGCGATCAACCAGCGGGGCCAGATTGTCAGCGATCACCACCTTCTTGATCAGCCCCCAGAGGATCAGTTGCAGGCCCAGCGCGGTCTGCACCGGATTGGCGCGCATCGCCTCGCCCAGTTGCGGCAGGATCGACCCGGCGCGTTCGATCGGCCCCGCCAGGATCTTTGGAAACCAGCTCAGTTGCAGCGCGGTCTGCACCAGCCCGGTGGGCTGAACCAGCCCGCGCCAGACATCGACGACATAGGCCGTCGCCATGAAGACATAAAAGGAAAAGCCCGGCGGCGCGGTCAGACCGGTGCGCAGTTCGGGCATACCGGTTGTGCGCGCCAGTTCGGCAAGGGCGAAATCGCCGAACTTGCTGAAACCCAGCGCCGCGATCAGCCCGCCCACGCCCGCTGCCAGCATCGCCCGGCGGTGCGCCGGGGTGGCCGCGCGCTCCAATCCATGCGCGGCGGCGTGGGCCAGCGCCACCACGAAGACCAGATGTAGAAAGGCCCCGATCCCGTAGCTGGCATAGAACACCGCCGAAGCCGCCAGAAGCCAGGCCAGCCGCATCCGGCCCGGCAACGCCAGAAAACCCGCCAGAACGATCGGCACGAAGAGGAAGAAGGCAAGCGAGGTAAACGCCATGGCTTCTTCCCCGCCAGATCAGTAGGATGCGCCGCCCGCGCGCAGTTCGCGCGGGATCTGTTCGATCGGTATCCCCGCGTTGAGCACCAGATAGTCGGCCATTTCGCTGCGCTCGTCGGCGTTCATGGCGACCTCGACATGGCTGGGGTTGTTGAGTGTTCCCAACCAAGCCTCACGCGTGCGCTCCTGGGTGACAGTGACGGTGATGATATGGCAGGACTGGCAATACCGCATGGCCAGGTCGCGCCCGTCGCGCGGCATCGCGCCGCGCAAGGCGTCGCCGGTCAACCCGTCGGCCTGTGCTACCGGGGCAACGTTGCCCAGATAGGCCGCCAGCGTGCGCAACTCCCAGTCATCGAGCACGGAAAGCCCGCTCACCGCCTCGCGGTTGTCCTCCAGCCAAAGCTGCCATTCGGACGCATCGCGCGCATCACCGAGCATCGAAGCGATCGTGGCATCCTCGGCACCCTGTTCCAGCAAACCGGCCAGAAGCGTCCGCCCACCCGGCGGCACAAAGCCGAATAACGGGTCTTCTTGCGGCGAAACAGGGGCCGCGACCAACGTCAGCAAGGTGACGAGGGGCGTGAAAAGGCGAAATCTGCTCATCTCGCTCGGTCCTTTCTGTTGCAGGCGGATCAGGCAGCGGTCGCCCCGAACCGCAGCCACTCTCAGTAGCGAAAGTCTGGCGGCACCTCGGAAATCGGCATCGGCAGGTTGATTGCCGAGTAATGCGCGAAGGTGCGTCGCTCGACAGGGTTCATGCGGATTTCCATGTGGAAGGGCGAATTGAACACAACCAGCCAGCCGTTGATATCGCGGTCATGGCCCAGATAAGCCGTGTAGAACCCGTGGCAGAACTGGCAATGCCGGATCGCCAGATCCTTGCCGTCAAGCGGCAGGGCCAGTGCCAGTTCCTCGGGGCCGAGACCCTCCAGCGCGGCGGGGTCATCCATCGGCAGGTTCAGCGCCAGGTAGCTTGCCAGTGTCAGAGCCTGTTCCTCGGCCAGATCGGGTGCCTGATCATCCAGAACCGCGCGCCAGCCCTCGACGTCCCGTTCATCGGCGGCGACACCAGCAAGCCCGCCCGGCCTTTCCGCGAATACCTCGACCGCCAGGTTGCGCCCGCCATCGGGCATGAACGCGAACTCCGACTGTGCCCAGACCACGCCCACCATGGCAACCAGCGCGGTGGCGAAGATCATGAACCTGCGAACGATCATCTTGGCTTCTCGGCGCAGGGAAACGCGTAAACCGGCACGCTCAGGCGCATAACCGCGCCTTGCCCGGCGAAACCGCGCGCGCGCATCAGATCAAGCCGCATCACGGTGTCATCCTCGAAATACCGCTCACGGCAGGACTGGCAGACCAGCGCAGGCACGTCGCGGATGACGGCAAGGTCTTCGTCTTCCCAAAAGGCGGTGCTGACGCGCGCGCGGGCCACCGCGCCACCGCAGGCGGGGCAAGCCCCGTCTGGCGCCGTTATCTGTTGGACCATCGGCCCGGTGTGCTGATTGCTGTCCATGCATCCCTCCCATTTCCAGCCTGACATTGCCCCCCGCCCCGCAGGGCGGGGGTGCGACAGAGCGTCAGCCGATCAGCCGCCGTGCGGCATCGAACACATGATCGGCATTGGGCCGCATCCACAGGAACATCTCGGGCGAGGCCGGGGGCGGTGCATCGGGGAAGGCGATGCGCTTGTAGCGTGCGCCGTCCACGTTCTCGGCGGTCCGTGCGATGACCTCGGCGCCAGGGCAGAGCGTGTAATAGGACATATCGACCGTCAGCAGCCGCTTGGTCTTGGCCACGGAATTGATGAAGGTCTCGCTGTCCATCGTCTGCAAGGCGCGCAGATCGATCACCTCGACACCAACACCCTCGGCCTGCAGCCGCTCAGCGGCCTCCATGGTGATCGGCATACCGGGGCCTGAACTGACAAGGGTGATGTCGCTCCCCTCGGTGCGCACTGCGGCCTTGTCCAGCGGTACTTCATAGGCTTCGTCCGGCACCTCTTCGGTCAGCATCCGCAGCCCTGCGGGATATAGAAACACCACCGGATCGGGGCTGCGCAGGGCGGCATGCATCATGCCCTTGGCGTCATAGGGCGTCGAGGGCACAACGGTGCGAACACCGGGAATATGGGCATAGGTCGTGTCAAGTTCGTAATCGGAATGCTGCCCGGCGAAACCTGGCGTCTGGCCCGTCAGCTCGACCACGAAGACCACCGGCAGCGAGGCCTTGCCGCCGGTCATGTGCCGCAGCTTGCCGACATGGTTCTGAATGATCTGGAACGGCATCGCCGCACCCTGATAGGGGATGTAGGTTGCCGCGCGAGAGCCGGCAAGCCCGGCGCCGGCGACGGCCGCCGCCATCCACATCTCGTCGATACCGGTATTGACCACGCGCCTGCGGCCAAACTCGGTTTCGAGATTGATCACCGGCATACCGGGGTTGGAGGCCACGGGCGGTGTCAGCTCAAAGATCCAGGTCATCGCAGGGTCGGCGCGCATCTCTGCCTGGACGGCTTCGAGCACGGAATACATCCAGCTTTTCTCGGTCATTGGTCGATCCTCCTCGATGCGCCGGTCAGCCGAACTGACGCGCGATTGCCTGACCTTCGGCAAAGACATGCTTCAGGCCATCTTCGGGGTTGCACAGCGGCTGCTCGGCGGCCCAGGCGAATGCCTCGTCCACCTCGGCGCGGATCTCGGCCTCCAGCGCGTCGGCGCGTTCGGCATCCAGCACACCCCAGTTGATCAGCGTTGCACGGGCAATGTTCACCGGGTCGCGCTGCATCCACGAGCGCAACTCGCGCTCGGGCCGGAAGGACGAGATTGCGAGCGGGTCGTAACCAAAGGCACCCAATTCGCCCACCCGCGCCCCCGGTGCGCCCCAGTGGTTGTAATAGCGATAGGTCTTGGTCTCGATGAAACTGGGCCCTTCGCCCGCACGGGCCCGCTCCACGGCCTCGTGCATCGCGTTATAGACCTGGAACACATCCTGCCCGTCCACCACCCGCGCCGGAATGCCATAGGCACGCGCAGCTTCGGCGATATCGGTATGCGGGCAGGAGAAGGAATAATGCGCATACTGGTGATAGAGATTGTTTTCGAGCACGTAGATAAAGGGCAGATCCAGTATCCTGGCGTTGTTCAGCGCCGAGTGGAAATGCGGCGTTGCATAAGTGCCGTCGCCGCCGAAGAACACCGCCACCTGATCGCTGCCGCGCGCGCGGATTGCAAAGGCTGAACCGGTCGCAAGCACCGGGCCCGGGCCGATCATGCCGTCGGCACCGATGAAGCCCACCGAGGGATCGCTCAGATGCATCTGAGCGCCGTAGCCGCCGTTCAGCCCGGTGGCACGGAAATCATTCTCGGCGCACATCAGTTTCAGATCGACGCCCTTGGCGATGGCATGGCCGGTCGGCCGGTGCGTCGAATAGACCAGATCGATCTGGTCGAACGGCCCGTCGTTGCGCAGGGCGGCACAGCACCCCGCTGCGACGGCCTCCTGACCGGCATAGAAATGATTGTAGCCGCGGTAGTCAGGGTCGCTGAGCATCTTGTCGGCCATGGTACGCTCATGCCAGCGAATGCGAAGAATGGTCGCGAACATGTCGGTCAGCTTCTCGTCGCTCAGATCCTTGGACCAGAAGCCGATCACGTCATCGGCGCGCGCCACGCTTGATGCCAACGACAGGCTGACCCCGGCCAACCCGGCGATGCGAAGAAAACCGCGCCGTGACGTTGTGGTCAGGCCCGATACTGCACCCGGCGCATCCCCACGCTCATGTTCTGCGTTCTCGGAATGGAAATCGTCGCGTTCAAAACTCATGGTGCTCCCTCCCAGTAGCCGAGCGGAGCCCACACTGACCGCCGCTCATGAGTGCCTGAACTCTAGGAAGCGCTACGTTTCGTTGTCATTGACGGCTATCAACGCTGCAACTGGAAGGCGCTGGGCCAAGGTGAATCCTGGGATCTGCAAGCTTTGCTATCTGATGGAGGCCTGTTGTCGGGAAGGCATGCGCTGGTTGGATCTGTAATCCGCCAATATGCGAGCAGAGAGTGTTGAGCTCGATGTGCGCTGAACCCCGGACCAGTTCTCTCGGGGGCGCGCAAACGCCTGAGAAAGGGTGCGCGAATCCTATGCCTGGTCGGTGGTATGGTGACGCCCCGGTTGAACTCGTTGCTTGTCGGTCGCCGCATTTCGCGCCGTAGTTCCAGAAACATCACCTTTATCGAAAGCCAACCGGACCCGAGCCGGGGCGCGGAAATGCGGTCGGTCCTTCAAGGGACTATATGGCGCTTATGGCTGCGGCGGCATGTTCCGATGTCTGGGGCATTTCGGTCGCGATGAAGATCTTGCCCCACCACGCTCAGGTCCGCATCGCGCGCCTGCGCCTGCCCGCCGATACCATGGAAGGCGTGGTCGGTGATCGCAACGCCCCCTGCTTGAGACGGTACACCAAGACCCGCGATCTGGTCCGGCAGAAAGCCCTCGGCGCTGGCTATTTCCTCGCGTGCCCGGTTCTCAAGTTGATCTTCCTCGACCGCATGCGGCACAGCCCGCTGGGCAGCGGGCTACGCGCGCAATGAGCGATTGGAGGCCGCGAGGTTCGATCTCAGCACGGCCCTAACGAGATCTTTTAATTATTTCGACATTCATAAAGTATGACAATGAATTCCCGTTGTGAAAACCCGCAAAGCCCTGCCGCCATACGCTTCACCTGTATGCCCTTGTCTCAGCCCTGGAAGCGATGCTGCGCGGCATCCTTTGCCCTGACTGTACTGATACTTGAGCTGTTCGGACCGGGACGGCTGTAAAAACCCGTTACGGCCGCGCTGATCCTGCTTGCCGCGCCGGCAGCCTATTATGAGCGCACCTTTGGCGTGCTGATCGACCGTGAGATGGTGCGAAATGTCTTTGAAACCACGGTGGCCGGATCGCGCCATCTGATCAGTGTCTCTGCCATTGCCCAGGTTGCGCTGACCGGCATCCTGCGTGCCGCACAGGTCTTCCGGCCCCGTATTTCACGGGTCGGGCGGTGGCATCACCTGTGGCGTTGGCCGCTGAGGGTGGCAGTGTGTTTTTCGGTGATGGCTGGCGGGCCGTTGGGGGGCAAGGCTTTCTCCGCCACCCTGCGCGAGCGTCATGACCTGATGGGAAGTTATCAGCCCGGAGCGACCTTGGCTACCGTACTGCACCATGGGCCGGAGCAATGGAAAACCGCCGATCCCGTGGCCCTCCCGATCGCCACGGATGCGGTGGGGGGCACTACCGGCCGCAGCTGAGAAGCCCGTGTTTCTGGTGCTGTTTGCAGGAGAGACATTGCGCGCGCAGAAATCTGGCCTGAATGGCTATGCCCGCGACACCACGCCCGAGCTGGCCGCGTGGGGCGTCATCACTTTCCCGATGTCACCGCCTGCGGCACCTCGACCGCCGTTTCGCTGCCATGCATGTTCTCGTTTCTGGCACAGGCCGATTACAGCCGCGAAGGCTTTCTGTCGCAAGAGACGCTGCTTGATGTGCTGGTTCGCGCGGGGTTTGATGTGTGCTGGGCCGACAACAACACCGGCGACCAGCGCAGCGCCGCGCGCACCGGCTGGACAATGGTCGAGGCATCCCTCGACCCGCTCGCTTGTGCCGCGGAGTGCACCGACGCCGTGTTTCTGCCGCTGATCGAACAGACGCTTGCGTCCATCGATACGGATACCGTGCTGGTGTTGCATATGATCAGCAATCATGGCCCGGCCTATTACCTGCGCTATGACAAGGCGCACACGCGCTTTCGGCCAGATTGCCGGGCCGCACGTTTCGCCGATTGCACGGTGGATGAAATCGTCAACGCCTATGGCAAGGCTGCGCTGGAAACCGACCATGTCCTGTCGCGCGCGATTGATCTGCTGGCCGCATCGGAGCGGGTTCTGCCTGCGATGGTCTTTTTGTCCGACAATGGGGAATCGCTGGGGGAGAACGGCCTTTATCTTCACGCTGCCCCCCGCTTCATGGCGCCGGATGTGCAGTTGAAAGCCCGCTTGGTGATGTGGCCGGGTGACAGCTTTCGCGCAGCCTTGGGGCTTGATGCCGGTTGTCTGCATGCTGTCGCCCGCCGCACGGCGAGCCATGACAATCTCTTTCACACGGTCCTCGGGCTGGCCGATGTCGAAACCGGTGCGAGCAATCCTGCGCTCGATCTGACGCAGATCTGTCGCTCGGGAGTAACCGGCTGTTGCGCGGTGTCGCTGAAGCGCCCCGGCAGACCGTGCCCCCGCGCGACGGTCTTTTACATGTCGTCGATGCCGCCCGCTATTCCGACGCCCGGCCTGTCTTGCGCTTCTGCCAACGCGTGCCAAAGGCGTTCAGCGCATGAATATGGGCGCGCGATGTGCCCTGTCTCGATCAATGTGTGTTCGTTGGCACCGACTGAATGGTCATTGCCCAGCTTCCCTGTCCGGCGCGCGGGCAGGGAATGGCATGGGGGCAGCACCGGCATTGCACCGGTTTCCCCCTTCATCCACGATACGAGACGCGGACACCGCAGCCACTCCGTGAAAATGTCTTTGGTGTCCTTGCGCGTCCTCATCGGCGCCGACAGGCAAGGTCGTCCAATCGGCACGAAACGCGCGGGCGGCGCTGACACGTCCTTCAGGCAAGAGGGCACCATGCCCAAGCTTTTCGTTCACGGTTGCCGCCGCATGTCCGGAAAGATTTTTTTGATGCATAACCAGACCGACACCATGAGGAACGGGGCAAGGGGTGACAGCGTCATGCTTGTTGCGGTGTGGATGAATGTTTATGATACTTTGGTTCATGGTATTGATTTGAAAGGGTGTGACATCCTGATCCGAGGCACTTGCAGGAAAAGACATCGCGCCGCATTTGGCCTGTCTCTGGATAATGCCATGGTCGGCGTTCATCGCGCGCCTGGAGCAATCACAAACCGCGCCCGGACGGGTTGGCGGGCCGCTGGGATTACGCTTCTCTTGCGCCCCCCGTCGCGCCCTATCCTGGCCTGGGTTGTCGCGCGCGTATGAGCCGGGTGAAGCAAACAGGGCGCCATGCGCTTGCGTGGATGCCGCGGCCCAGCCTTCCCGCGCTGGCCCTGGGCACGTTGTTCTTCACCGCCTCGCTCACCCCCAGCCTTGTGCCGCGCGACACCTGGGTGCAGGCAGTCCTGAGCGGTGTCAGCCTTGCGGCGGGGCATGCCATCGGGCTGATGCTGTCGGCACTGTGGCACAGGCTTGAGTTTCCACCTCTGCCGCACCGGGCGCAGATACATATTCGTGCGTTCGCCGCTCTGTTGTGTCTGCTGGTCGTGTCGGTGGCACTCTGGCAGGCGTCGGAATGGCAAAACGGCTTGCGCGCGCTGATGGAGATGCCGCCGGTCGATACCGTGCGCCCGTTTTTCATCGCGGGCACGGCAGCGGCGGTGTTTCTGGCGCTTGTCTGGTTCGCGCGGCTGTCATGGCTGGTTGTCAGAAAACTGTCGAATACGCTGGCGCGGGTGTTGCCGGGTCCTCAGGCCCTGCTGATAGCCATCACGCTCACGGCGCTGCTGTTCTGGAACATCGGTAATGGCGTTCTGGTTCGGTGGGCCTTGACGGCGGCGGACAGCGTCTATGCCGGGCTGGACGGCGTGTTCGAGGAGGCCAGCCCGCGCCCGGAAGACCCAAGCAAGACCGGTGCACCCGGCTCGCTGATCGATTGGGACGAACTGGGGCGGACAGGCCGTGCGATGATTGCCGCAGGCCCCGACCGCGCGCAGATCGAGGCCGCGACGGGTGCTCCTGCGCAAGAACCGCTGCGCGTCTATGTCGGGCTGAATGCCGCACCGGACCCAGAAGCCCGTGCGGCCCTGGCCCTGGCTGAGCTCAAACGCATTGACGCATTCTCGCGTGGGGCATTGGTGATTGCCACGCCCACCGGCACTGGAACGGTCAATTCCTTGGGCCAACAGGCGCTGGAATACATCCTGCATGGCGATGTGGCGACCGTATCGGTGCAATATTCCTATGTTGCAAGCTGGCTCGCGCTGCTGACCGACCCGGAATATGGGGTCGAAACTGCGCGCGCTGTCTTTGCTGCGGTCTACGGCCATTGGCGCACGCTGCCCCGTGACGCGCGACCAGCGCTGTATCTCAACGGGCTGAGCCTTGGGGCTTTGAATTCCGAACTGAGCCATGACCTGTTTCAGGTTGTGGGCGATCCGTTCGATGGCGCGTTCTGGGTCGGGCCGCCGTTCAACAGCCCCACCTGGACCGAAGTGACCCGCAACCGCAACCCCGGAACGCCTGCCTGGCTGCCCACATATCGTGACAGCAGTGCCGTGCGCTTCATGAACCAGACGGGGCTGACATCGAACGTCACCGCTCCTTGGGGCAGCTTTCGAATCCTGTATCTGCAACACGCCAGCGACGCCGTGACGTTTTTCGACCCGCGTGCCGCCTGGCGACGCCCCGACTGGATGACCGGACAGCGCGGGCCGGATGTTTCCTCGGATTTCCAGTGGTTGCCGGTTGTCTCGTTCCTGCAACTTGCGGTGGATATCATGACGGCGATCAAACCGCCCAGGGGTTATGGCCATCGATACTCCTTCGACAGCTACGCCAGGGCCTGGGCAATGCTGCTTGATCGTCCGGACTGGACCGACGCGGCGATTGACGCGCTTGTCGATCACGTCGATCCACCCCGTTGAGAGAAACGGTCAGACCCCGACAAGAGGGGGTATTGGAAGCCCCGGAACCTTGATCGCCGGACCCGACGCGAAGCACTTTCTGGCGGTCAATCCCGCCGTGCCCACTAACGAAGCACTGTTTCAGGCTGGCCCGATTGCTCTGCCGTGACCGACAAGAGCGCTCGGAGGGTTGACCCTGTGTGATCAGGCGTAATAGCATCGTTTTCACAAAGCTGTGAAAAGTGCAGAAAAATCAAATGTAAACCACGTGGAGGGAAAGCTTTGACACGGAAGTTCATGTTGGCCGGCACATCGATGCTGGCAATGGCAGCGCTCGTTGCACCGGCGATCGCGCAAGAGCGTGTCGCGCCGGTCGAAATCCTCACAACAACGGAATCCTACGACCCGATCCGTTATGAGGGCGCCTTCATTATCGCCGAGGCCTGGCGCGAACTGGGGCTGGACGTGTCGGTGCGGCCGATGGAGTTCAGCACGCTGCTCAGCCGCTTCTATACGGAACAGGATTTCGACGCGACCATCCTGGGCTGGTCAGGGCGTGTTGACAGGCTGGACCCGCAGTTCTTCCTGGGCACGCTGGACAGCCGGCAGGCAGAACTGGGCGCCAACAATCCCGGCGGCTATGCCAACCCGGAGTACGACGCGCTTTATGACGCGCAAGGCGCCGAGTTCGACATCGAGGCGCGGCGCGACATTGTCCATGAAATGCAGGAACTGTATATGGGCGATGTGCCGGTCGTGGTGCTGTTTCACCGCGACGAAGTTGTGGCCTATAACAACACCCAGTTCACCAATATGAACGCCATGGCTGGTGAGGGGCTGTATTCCGAATGGGTGCCGATGGAGGCCCAGCCTGTGGGTAACCGCGCCACCCTGCGCATCGGCGGCCCGCAGGAGCCGGACAATGTGAACCCGCTCGCCTCGACCAGCGTCTGGGGCTGGAAATGGATGCGCATGTATTATGACCGGCTGGTGCGCCTGTCCCCGGATGTAGAGCCGATGCCATGGGCCGCAGAAAGCGTAACTCCGGTTGATGATGTCACCATCGAGGTCACCCTGCGCGAGGGCATGACCTTTCATGATGGCGAACCGGTCACCGCCGAGGATATCGCCTTTACCTTTAACTATTACATGGACAGCGAATATAGCTACTTCAATTCCTATCTCGCCCCGATTGAAACGGTCGAGGTGACGGGCGATCTGACCGTGCGCTTCAACCTGTCGGAACCGTCGGCGCCGTTTGCGACCATCACGCTGAGCCAGATCCCGATCCTGCCGAAGCATATCTGGTCGGAAATCGATGACCCGCAGGCCCTGACCCCGGAGCAGATTCCGACAATCGGGTCCGGTCCTTTTGTCTTTGACCGCTACGATCGCGGCGAGTTCATGTCGCTGACCACCAATCGTGACCATTTCCACGCCGACAATATCGCCGTGGATGGGGTGGAGTTTGTGATCTACGCCGATGCCGAAGGCGTTTTCACGGCGTTGCAAACCGGCCAGATTGACATGACAGCATGGCGGATGGAGCCGGGGCAGATCCCGCTGGCTGAAGGCAATGACGCCCTGACGGTCGTTTCGGTGCCTGATTTCGGTTATTTCCACATGACCTACAACACCCGCCGCGAGCCATTCGGCGATCGCGCAATGCGCCGCGCGCTGACAATGGCGATGGACCGCGAGCGGATGGTCAATGTCCTGCTTGATGGGCGCGGCGAAGTGGGAACGTCGGTGATCGCACCGGTCAATGCCTTCTGGCATAACCCGTTTGTCGAGCGTTTCGATTTCGACATGGACGCTGCGCGCGCCGAGCTGGAAGCGGCTGGCTACAGCTGGGACAGCGAAGGCCGCTTGCAGCGCTAAAGCCGACACGAACACCTTTGCCCTGCCGCATCCCGTTGCGGCAGGGTCTGTTTTGCCCGGCCGGGATCGTTTTGCCCGGCGCAGCGGGATCTCGCCCAGAAGGACCAGGCAATGACACGCCGCACCTATCTGATCAAACGCGTGCTGCAGGCGATCTTTTCGCTGTGGATCATTGCGACGATTCTGTTCTTTCTATTCCGCATGGGCCTTCCAGACCCGACTGCGGCCCTTATTACCGAAGGGTTGAACGCCGAGCAGCGCGCGGCGGTGCGTGCCCAGTTCGGCCTCGAAGACCCGCTATGGCGACAATATGTGCTGTTTCTGACCAATGCCGTGCAGGGAGAGTTCGGCACCTCCTTCAGCTACCGCGCGCCGGTCTCCGAAATCGTTTGGGAACGGCTGGGCAATACCATGATCCTGATGCTGGCCGCTATCGTGCTGGCCTATGCGATCGGTGTGCCATTGGGGGCATGGTTGTCCTGGCGGCGCGGCTCGCGCATGGACACGGCAGGCATTTTCTTCGGATTGATGTTCCGGTCCGCACCGATGTTCTGGACGGGCATGATCGCGATCCTGATATTCGGTGTTGGACTGTCGGTTTTCCCGACATCCGGCATGCGCACGCTGCCCTATGACGCAGACGGGTTTTGGGACAAGATTCTCACACTGGATTTCCTGTGGCACGCGATCCTGCCCGTGTTGATCGTGGCACTGTATTACCTTGGCTCGCCGCTCTTGATCATGCGCAACACGATGCTGGAGGTTTACGGCGAGGATTTCATCGAGATGGCCCGCGCCAAGGGCCTGCCGGAGCGCGATATCCTGTACAGACACGCCGCGCGCAATGCGCTGTTGCCGGTCGTCACCCAGCTTGCGGTCACTATCGGCTTGGCTGCCGGTGGGCAGGTGGTGGTTGAGGTGGTGTTCTCCTGGCCTGGGCTGGGCCGCGAGATCCTGAACGCGGTGCGCACGTCCGACTTTCCGCTGGCGCAAGCCAGTTTCCTGATCATGGCGGCTTTCGTCATCACACTGAATTTGCTGGTGGATATCCTCTATACCACACTTGACCCGAGGGTGAGCTTCCGATGACCCTTCCTCCCGTCTTACGCGCGGCCGTGGGGCCGCTGCGCCTGATGATGCAAGACCGGCTGGCCGTGATCGGCATGTGCGTGCTGGGTGTGATTATCGCAATGGCACTGTTTGCGCCGGTTCTGGCGCCGCATGATCCGCGCCATATCAATGAAATCGAGGACGGCTCGGTGCTGGAGCGTCGCGCGGATGGGTGGTCGTTGCGCGAAAGCCTCGGCCCGTTAGCGCTGAATGATGCGGCCCATCAGGGCGGGCAATCCATCATTGTCGGGCGCAGTGGCACAGTCTGGGCGCGCGAGGGTGCGGGCGACTGGATGCGCGCCGATGTTGCGACCGAGGCCGATCTGAACGCGGTTGATCTGAGCCGGGAAGGGCGCGCGGTCGTGGTCGGTGCGTCAGGCACGATCCTGTTGGGCAATGGCAGTGACTGGCAGCGTGTTCCCGCCCCCGAGGCTGATTTGCGTGGCGTGATCTGGCTGGATACGGACAGCGCGCTGATCGTGGGTGCGAATGAGGTGATCTGGCACCTGGATGCGACGACAGCCACACTGGAAGAAATCGATAGTCCGGTCGGGCGCGGCTTTCCGCTGAACTCCGTGGCGCTTGATGCCGATGGCACTGCGCTGATCGTAGGCGAACGGGGGCTTGCTATCCGCTATGACCCTGCCAATGGATCGGTGGCGCTGGAGCGGATCGGTTCCAGCCGCGACCTGAACCATATCCATATCGCGCCGGGGGGCGCGGCGCTGGTCGTGGGCGAACGCGGCACCCTTCTGCGGCGCGACACGGCGGACGGCAGGTGGGTCAGTGACCCGGCGCCCGACACGCGCGCGCTGCGCGCTGGCTGGATTGGCGACGACGGGCGCGCGGTTGCGGTCGGACGCAACGGCATCATCATGGAATGGGACGGCGCGGCGTGGCAGCTTGCCGACACCGAAAGCGAGCGTCATATGCGCGCGCTTCTGGTGGAGGGCGATGCGTGGTTGGCGCTGGGGTCTGACCGCTTTGTCACCCGCCTTGCGCCGCCTTCGCGCACGCATTGGTTCGGAACCGACCATCTGGGTCGCGACCTGTTCAGCCAGAATGTGCATGGCAGCCAGATTGCGCTGCTGGTCGGTTTTCTGGGGGCCACGCTGGTGGTGCTGATCGGCACCAATGTGGGCCTGATCGCAGGTTATTACCGGGGCCGGACCGAAACCATCCTGATGCGCACGGTCGATGTGATGTATGGCATCCCGTTTGAACCTTTCGCGCTTATCCTTGTGCTGTTGTTTCAGCCCAGCCTGACAATTGTCATTCTGGCGGTCAGTTTGCTGACATGGCGCACGGTCGCGCGGCTGATCCGCTCTCAGGTTCTGTCCCTGCGCGAGCGGCCTTTCGTCAAGGCTGCGCGTGTTGCGGGGGCGTCGGATTTGCGGATCATGTATCTGCATATCTTCCCCAATGTGCTGCCGCTGGTGTTTCTGGAGCTGGCGATCATCGTTGGCGTGTCGATCATCGCCGAGGCGACGCTGTCATTCCTCGGACTTGGCCCGCCGCAATCGATCAGCTGGGGCGGTATCCTGCATGATGCGCGGCTGTCGGGCGCGTGGCGCACGGCGTGGTGGTGGAACCTGCCGCCGGGTATTCTGATCATGACCACCGTTCTGTCGGTGTTTTTCATCTCGCGCTCGCTTGAAGTGGTCGCCAATCCAAGGCTGAGGGCCCGGCAATGAAAGATATGGCTGCGCAAACGCTTCTGGATGTGCGTGATCTGGCGATCCATTATCGCACGGGCGCGGGGCCGGTTCAGGCCGTCGACGGGATCGATTTTTCCATCCGGCCCGGCGAGGCGTTGGGGCTGGTCGGTGAATCCGGTTGCGGTAAGACGACGGCGGCTAAGGCGATGCTCAAGCTGCTGCCGCCGAATGGCATGATCCCACGCGGGGTCATTGATTTCGCGGGGCGTGACCTGGTGCCGCTTCACGGCGAAGATATGCGCCGCGTGCGCTGGAAGGAAATCGCCTGGATTTCGCAGGCCGCGATGAACGCGCTTGACCCGGTTTACCGTGTGGGCGACCAGATCGTCGAGGCGATGCAGGCCCATATCAGGATCGACAAGGCCGATGCCTGGACGCAGGCCGAGGATCTGTTTCGTGCCGTTGGTCTGGATCCGTCGCGCTTGCGCGCTTACCCGCACGAGATGTCAGGCGGCATGAAGCAGCGCGCAGTCATAGCCATGGCGATGGCGCTGCAACCGCAGCTTCTGATCGCGGATGAACCGACAACCGCGCTGGATGTCGTGACGCAGGCACAGATCCTGTCACGGCTGGCGCGATTGCGCCGCGAGCGGGGCATGGCGCTGATGTTCATCACGCATGACATCTCGGTCGTGGTGCAGACCTGTGACAGGGTGGCGGTCATGTATGGTGGCAAGATCATGGAGACGGGCCCCGTGCGGCAGGTTTTTGGCCAGCCGTTTCATCCCTACACAATGGGGCTGACCAATGCCTTTCCGACGCTGGAAGGCGCGCAACGTGAACTGATCTCGATTCCCGGCACGCCGCCTGACCTGCTGAACCCGCCATCAGGGTGCCGCTTTGCCGAGCGTTGCCCCTTCGCCACCGACCGCTGCCGCGCCGAGGAGCCTGCACAACACGCCGTCGGCCCCGGACGCTTTGCAGCATGTCACTACCCCGACCGGGTCGAGGAATTTCGCCGCGTGGCTGCAACCAATGACGCCTGGGCCGAAGTGGGCCGGCGTCTGAACGAAGAAGTCACCAGCGTCACCCGTCACGCGCATGAAGCCAGCGCCGAGGTTCTACAGGTTGAAGGGCTGGTCAAGCATTTCCCGATTCCGGGCGGGTTTTTCGGCAAATCGGATTCGTCGGTTCATGCCGTGGACGGGATCGACCTGACCTTGCAGCAAGGCGAGATTCTGGGGTTGGCGGGCGAATCCGGGTCGGGCAAGACAACCACGGGTGAAATGCTGGTGCGGTTGCAAGACCCTACCGCTGGCCGGATCGTGTCAGAAGGCGAAGATATCGCGCCTTTGACGGGCGCTGCGCTCAAGGCGTTCCGCCGCCGCGCGCAGATGGTTTTCCAGGATCCCTACCAGACACTGAACCCGCGCTTCACCATTCAGGATATCGTGGGCGAGCCACTGACCATTCATGGGCTGGCGAAGGGCGCCAAACGCCGCGCGCTGGTTGTGCAAGCGCTTGAACGCGCCGGGCTGAAACCCGCCGATACCTATATGAACCGCTTCCCGCATGAGCTTTCGGGCGGGCAACGCCAGCGCGTGGCAATTGCCCGCGCCATTGTTCTTGAACCGCGCTTCATCATTGCGGATGAGCCCGTGTCGATGCTCGATGTGTCGATCCGCGCGGGAGTGCTGAACCTGATGCGCCATTTCCGTGATGAAATGGGGATCTCCTTTGTCTATGTCAGCCATGATCTGCCGACGATCCGCTATGTGGCTGACCGCACCGCGATCATGTATCTTGGCGAGATTGTCGAGGTTGGGCCTACCGAGACGGTCATCGCTGAACGCCGCCATCCCTATACGCAACTGCTGCTCGATGCCTCGCCCGAGCCTGATCCGTCTGTTGAAAAACCGCCGCTGGAATCTGCCGGTGAGATCCCGTCAGCCAGCGATATTCCCAACGGGTGCCGTTTCCATAACCGCTGCCCTCTGGCAACGGTCCACTGCGGTTGGGAAGGCCGCGATGTGATCGCCGCGCTCGCCGAGTGGGATCTTTATGAACGCAACCGCGATGCCCTTGGCCAACCGCAGCGCGACGGGTTTGGGGTGCGCATTCCTGCGCCCAAGGGGGCAGCAACCGCGCGCGCGCAACTGGCAGAGGTGCTGGCGTCGCGCCCGGCGTCACTGGCCGAAGCCGCACGGGTCGAGGAAGCGGGCGATGCGCTGTTGGTGCACTTCGATCGCTACCCATCGCCCCGGCGGCGCAAGATCGCCGAGGGGCATGAGGTTGCCTGCGTGCTTTATCCTGAATAGACGGGGGCGTTATCGCCCGACGGCATAGGCCTGCATCAGGCGCGGCGAGGCGCCTGCGCGCAACAGCCCGTCCGCATCGCGTGCCGCAGCCGTCAACCGTCCGATGGTCATATGCGGCGCGCATCGCACGTCGTGCCCGCGCGCCTTGAGGTCAGCAATGACCGGCGCGCCGAAGGTTTCCTCGATCATGATCTGACCGGGACTGCGCGAGCGCGGGTAGAAGCTGGCAGGGAAATGTGTCGAATGAAACAACGGCGCATCAAGGGCTTGTTGCAACCCCATCCCGAATTCAGCGTGATACAGGAAGAAAATCAGTTGCCATTGATCCTGCTGATCACCACCGGGCGTGCCGAAGGCCATGCGCGGCTGGCCATCGTGCAGGGCGAATGTCGGTGACAGCGTGGTGCGCGGGCGTTTGCCCGGTGCCAAAGATCCGGGCAACCCCTCTTCCAGCCAGAACATCTGCGCCCGAGAATTCAGGCAAAAGCCAAGGTCAGGGATGGTGGGTGAACTTTGCAGCCAGCCGCCTGACGGGGTGGCCGTGACCATGTTGCCCTCGGCATCGATGACGTCCAGATGCACTGTGTCGCCGCGTTTGCGCGCCAGATGGGACATTGTCGGCTCATAGACCGCGCCATCGGTCTTGCTGAGCCGGTCGAGCGCGTCGAGCATGTCATGTCGCTGTGCCTCGAACCCCGGCAGGGTGCCGGGGCGCAATTCCAGGCTGGCCTGAGCCCCGATCAGCTCCCGGCGCGCGTTATTATACCCATCTGACAGCAAGCTCTGGAGGGGTACATCGGTGAAATCCGGATCGGCGAGATAGATTTCACGGTCGGCATAGGCAAGTTTCATCGCCTCGGTAACCAGATGGATGAACTCTGCGCCATGCGGGTCCAGCCCTTGCAGATCCATGCCGCGCAGCAGCGCAAGAGATTGCAGCATCACCGGGCCTTGCGTCCAAGCCCCGCATTTCGCGATGTCCCAGTTGCCGTAGCGGCCCCAGACCGGCGTTTCGATCCGGGCGCTGAAACCCGCCATGTCCTCGGCGTTCAGCACGGCGCGCTGCATGTGCCCCTCGCTGTCGGGAAGTTCCTGGCCAGCAAGCCAGGCGCCCATCTCCTCGGCGACAAAGCCGCGATAGAACGCGTTGCGCGCTGCCTCGATCTGGGCGTCGCGGCCCTTGCGGGTTTCGGCCTCGGACAGGATGCGGGAATAGGTGTGGGCGAGGGCAGGGTTGCGCAATAGCTGGCCCGCTACAGGAACCTGTCCGCCAGGCAGCCAGGTGTCATATGAACTGGGCCAGTTCTCGCGGAAGAACGCCGCCAGCCCGGTGAGCGTATTGGCTACGCGCGGCAGGCAGGGATGACCGGCGCTGCAATAATGGATCGCCGGCTGCAGGACATCACGCAGAGGCAGCCGCCCATAATCGCGCAGCATCAGCATCCAGCCGTCCCAGGCACCAGGAATGACCGTGGCCAGAAGGCCATCGCCGGGAACATGAAGCAGCCCCTGCGCGCGGTAATGCGCGATGGTCGCCCCCGCGGGCGCGGGGCCTTGCGCGCAGATGACATCCGCGCGTTGCGCATCTGCCGACCACAGGATCGCTGGCAATTCGCCGCCGGGGCCGTTCAGGTGCGGTTCCACGACTTGCAGGACCAGCCCGGCTGCGACTGCCGCGTCAAAGGCATTTCCACCCCGTTCCAACATCGCCATCCCGACACTGGAAGCAATCCAATGGGTCGAGGTGACGACACCAAAGCTGCCAAGAATTTCAGGGCGCGTTGTGAAGCTGGTCATGGGTGGGGCAGATCCTTGATCAGAAAAGGTTGCGCGGACGAGTAAGCGCGCGGCTCTGGCGCAAGATCAGGCAATAGCAGCCGGTCGGCAAGCGAAACCCGTTGCGATCGGTGCCAAATGCCTTGTTGGCGCACGCGTTTCGCGTGCGGATGTGCCTGCCCACTCCGTCAGCAGCAGCGCCGAAAGCCCAAAGTATCGCAGGCGCAATGCACCGACATTGCGCGTTCGTCTACATGGATCAGGTCGGACAAAAGCGGGTCCTGTCTTGCCGCCTCGACGAACTCAAAAATCTGGGCCTCGCTGCGATGGCCGGGCGTATCGGGTGGGGTGAGGCTGCCAAGAATGCCTTTGCCCTGCCGGTCCATCACGGCGATGCGATGTGACAGGCGCGCGGCCTCGTGCAGGTCATGGGTAATGAACATCCCGCCAAACCCGCGCGCCTCGGCCAATGACAGGACAAGATCCTGCATCCGGCGTCGCAGGGCCGGGTCCAGCGCTGCAAAGGGCTCGTCGAAGATCAGGAAATCAGGCTCGACAGCCAGGGCGCGGGCGATGGCCACACGCGCACGCATTCCACCCGAAAGCTGTTCGGGCATTTTCATCAGGTCTTCGGACAGAAGGGCCACCGCCTGTGCCGCGGCCTCGGTCCGTGCAATGACCTGCGTGCCGGTCATGCCACCCAGCGTCAGCGGATAGGCGATGTTGTCGCGTGCCGTGGCCCAGGGCAAAAGGCGCGATTGCTGGAAGACCATGCCATGGCGCTTGTAGTGACGCAGGATGCGGCCCTGATCGGGCTTCAATATCCCGCCTGCGATGGCGGCCAGCGTACTCTTGCCGCAACCGGACGGCCCAACCAGCGCGACCAGTTCGCCCGGACGGATCACCAGGGATACCGTATCCAGTATTGCCCGGCCGCCGAAGCCATGGCTGATCGTTGCCAGTGTCAGCCCGCTCATGCGGTGATCCTTTTCCAGCCGCTTGCACGGCTCTGGAACGGTCGGATGACCAGATGTTCGATGATCACCAGCCCCGCCACGGCCAGCGCGACATTGGCCAGCGCCATGTCGATATCCATATGCGCGCGTGCTCGTGCCATCGAAGCACCCAGCCCGGCGACATTCGTGACCAGTTCGGCCATGATTGCCACTTTGAACCCCAAGGCCAAGGAAATGCCGAAGACAGGGCCAAGGCTGGCCATGATCTGCCGCAGCGCGATGGTTCGAAAACGGGTGAGCCATGAGGCCCCGAAACTTGCCGCCATTTCTTCCAACCGTTTGTCGCGCGTCAGCACGGCATCGACTGTGCCGATATAAAGGATTGGCCCGGTGACAATGGCGATGGTGAACACGATCGCGCCATGCGAGGGGCCGAACCAGATCATCGTCAGGATTACCCAGGCCGTGGCGGGCATGCCCAGAAGGATGGTTGCCACCGGTGCAATTGTAGCGCGGAACAGCGTGGCATAGCCCGCAAGCAAGCCCAGCCCGCCCCCGATCATCGCCGACAGAGCAAGGGCCAGCGCCACCCGCGCCAGAGTCGCACCAAGCGCGGCCCAGCCAGCGCCGATTGACAGCGCGGCCAGAACCGCCGCGCCCGTCTGAAGGGGCGAGGGCAGGATGAAGCCGCCATAGCGCAGATGTGCCGCTTGCCAGAGCGCAAGAAACAGCGCAAGCCCCAGCATCGGCGGGCCGAAGCGCAAGGCGGTGCGGCTTGCCAGAATGGGGGCCATGTCCACCCATTCGGCCAGTCGCGCGCTGATCCGTGCGCTTGCGCGACTGATGCCCGGATCAGACGGCATAGAGGCCGTCATCGGGCAGCGCGCCGCCGATTATGCCGGGGTCTGCGGCAATCAGTGCCTGATAGAGCGCCTCTATCTCGGGGCGGGCCTGCGCAGCGGGAAGGACATTGATATTGGCAAACGGGATCGCCTGCGCCAGCATCGGCGCCGCCCGGTCGAGGAACGGTGCCGCATTGGCCGCCGCCGCCGCCGGGTCGGCGTTGATGCTGTCTGCTGCCTCGGTCAACGCTGCTGTCAGTGCCTGCACCAGCCAAGGGTGTTCGGCGGCGTAGTCGGCACGTATGGCAAGTGATGCTTGAGGCAGCGACGGACGCAGCCCGGTGATCGCGCCCAACTCGTCGCGCATCTGCACGCCGCGATGCAGGTCCTGCCCGTCATTGCGCCCGCGCATCAGCGCTGCCGTCGCACCGGGTTCGGCCAGAAGCGCCACATCGGCGCGGCCTGACAACAACACCTGCGCCGCCTCCATCTGGGTGGTGGCGGGGATCAGCGTCAGTTCTTCCTGCGACACGCCATGATGGGCCAATGCCAGCCGCATCATATGGCCGGTGAAGTCATTGAAGGCGGGCACAACGACAGACTTGCCGCGCAGATCGGGGATGGTGCATTCGGGCATGCCGCGCGCAACAAGCCCGCAATGGCCATCGGTCAGCGTGGCGGCCAACCGGACGCCGAAGCCACGATTATAGAGACTGGCCGCCGCCTGCGTGGGCAATACCGTGACCGGCACCGCGCCGGAAACCAGCCCCGCGCGCATCTCGTCCGCGGTGGTCCAGATCGACAGATCGACCTCATCCGCGATGCCATCGAAGAGCCCCAGCGCACGGGCATGGGCCATCAGGATCGCCGGCCCGGAACCCGGCGTCTGCAGTACCAATTGCGGCAATCGGGATGTATCGGCACGCAACAGTGCCGGGGTGGCCAGGGTCGCGACGCCCATCATCAGGGCGGTGCGGCGGGTATAGGAAGGGCTGTCGATGCTCATTGAAAGACCTTTTTCTTGTTCGAGTTGCCTTGCATCGAGATGACCTCTTGCGCCGTGGCCGACATTGATCTGGGTCAAACATTCCAGCGCTGGAAGGTTTAAGTATTCCGGCGCGCGAATGTGTCGCAGCCAACGTCACCATTGTGCTTTCAGCATGCTGGGGTCTGCTGCCGCATGCGCGACGCAAACCCTCCCGGCGTGAGGGGCATTGCGATATGGGTCAGTAGGTGACCGTCACCACGATCGTATCGCTGTAGGTTCCTGCCGGTGGTGTGTTTTGCGGCGGAACGCGGCCATAGACCGGAAAGCTCTGGTTGCTGCCCGATCCGGTTCCGGGGCGTGCCGCACCTTCGGCCAGGGTGCCCCAGGGCAAGCTGCGCGCGGCGTCCTGATAGAGGCCGTAGCGAACCGAGCTGCCCGCGCCGTTGCGCATGAAACGGTCAAGTGGGCCGGTTCCATAGAGGCCGTGATCAAGGCCGACATGGTAATCGGTCTGGGCCGTGCAGGTGACGCTGACTTCGCTTGCGGCATCGATGGCGGATGTCAGCACGCCGACCGATCCGAAATCGAGATTGGTGGCCGACACGAGGCAGTTGTTCTCGACCTGGGCCAGCACATCGAAGGAAAAGGTCGCCGTACGATTGGTGCAGATCAGAAGCAGGTTGCAGGTGCGGTAATTGACACGCACATCAATCGGATCGCGGAAGAAGTTTGACTGGTAGCTTCCCGGCGCGACCCCGTGTTGCGCGCCGAAAACGCGGCCATAGAAGGGGATGTTTGCGCTGCCGCTGCCGATGATCAGAACCGCAAAGGCCGAAATGTCGATGGTCTCGCCATGCCCCCAGTAATCCGAGCCGAGCACGACGCTGCGGGCACTGTCCTTGTAAAGCTGATAGTTCAGGTCCGTGGCCGTTGTCGCGCTGGTCATCTGCCGCGCGCTGCCGTTGCCGCCGCCGCTGCCTTCGCCGACATGGATGCTGCCGGTTACCGAGGACAGCAAGCCCAGCAGCGCCGAGCAGTTGACGGTGATGGTGCCAGAGATATCCGTTGCGCCACTGCCCAGGGTATTGACGGTGCCGAAGTTTACATTCGTGGCGCTGAACGAACAGCCTTGTGCCTGCGCGATGCCCGCGTTGCAGGCCATCAGGACGACCGCGCAGAAAACCCCGAACAACCTCTTTGCGATCATTCGCATATCACTCCCCCGATCTGGCTGATCGTGCCCGGCTGGCGCGTGTAGCCGAACGCGGCGCGGCAGGTGCTCATATCCGGGAAATGTACCACAAGTTCGTTTACGGGCTGAAGCCCACGAAGATAGACCTGCCCGTCATATCCCACAAGGTAGCTTTCACCACTGGCGGAATGCACGGCCGTTACTCCCACCTCGATCGGCTCACCCGTCGGGGTGACCAGGCCGACAAGCGCCGTTGCCGGGGTGGCATCGATGCCGAAATCGAGGGTGACGCCGCTGCGCTGGGCCGGTCGCACCACCTCGCGGGTCTGGGGCACATCGGCGTCAAGGGGCAGGGCCGCCGGGTCAATGGAGACAACATTGCGTTGATACGAGCGCAAACCGGGCACCAGAAGCCGCCCTGAGCGCCCGGTCATGCCAACGGGGCGGTTTTCGAACTGCACCGCGATACCCGGCGCGCCCGCGTTCACCACCGCAAACGAATCCTCGATACGGTCGGACAGGAAAACCCCGCCGCCCGCAATGACCACCGAACCCTGCGCGCGAAGGCCCAGCGCTTGCCTGTCGCCGGAATACCGGGTGGCCAGTTCAACGCGACCATACTGCGTGCGGCGTTGGGCATGGGCCGACACATCGACTTGCGCATCACTGATGACCTGTGCCCGCCAGTGCCAGCCACGCCCGCGATTCTCTGGAGCACCCGAGATGAAAGCGGTGCTGCGGAACCTGCCGTCGCGCCTGTCGATACGGGTTCCTGCCGACCTGTTCCTGCCCAGCGGAACATGCATTCCGAAGCTCACCAAGGCGTCGGAAGTCTCGCCCTGTGTCGCGATGGCCGACAGGCTGATCGTGCTGCGCTCAAAGACCTGCTGCGAATAGGAAACGCCCAGACTGCGCTCGCGCGCCCCGTCGGCGCGTGTTGTGTCGGCATAGAAAAGACTGCTCCCGCCTCTGCCGCGTCTTTGTGCCGGCATGGCGATGCTCAACTGGTTAAGCGAGGTCAGCGGGGCGGGGGGCGCGGTGGTGGTGTCGGCATCAGGCATGACCGCCGTCACGCGCGCAATGTCCGAATAATCGCCCCATGTGCGCATCGCCCGCGCCGAGACACGCAGGCGCCCGAAACTCAGCCGTGTGGAAAACTCGCCCAGGGTTCCGGTGCCGATGGCGGAACGGCTGTGGGCAAGGCTGGCAGTTGTGGTGCCGATCATGCCCACCTGAAAAGTGCCGCCAAGCCCGGCCATGCGCAGATCCGGGCCGATCTCGGTATGAGCCATGAGCGTCAGCCCGGTGCTTACGCCGAAACGCAAGGAGCCGACGCCGTGCAGCCCGCCCTCATAGCGATCGGTTTCAGTGCCGATGCCAAGGCGCGGAACGCCAAGCGCGAAAGAGTAATCCACCAGACCGGGCCGCATCAGATCGGACGACACGAAGAACGGGCGCGAAACGCGTGTTTCCCGCCCGGTCACGTCGCGTACAACAATTTCTGCCTCTGTCGTGCCGGTGGGAAAGGGCAGGCCGGTCAACTCGAACGGGCCGAAGGGAACCGGGCTGGAAAACCGACGGATCGAATCGGAAAAAACCTCGACCGTTGAAGGGACAGCCGCACTGCCCTCGTAGCTTGGCAGGGCAATGGTGACCAGATCAGGCCGCATCTCGAAATTGCGTTCCAGCAGAATACCGCCCAAGCGCACGGGGCGCGACCAGGACGGGCCGCGCGTGGTCAGATCCCCGATCTGAATCTGCGCGGCGCGATCTGGCAGCGGGGTGCGCCAGTAGGTGTTCAGCCGACGATAGCTGTGTCTGTCGCCTGGATTGCGTGTCAGGGCAAAACCATGATTGAACGTGCCCAGCGGCATGAACAGACGCGCATCGAAATCACCGGCAAGGCGACGTGAATACCCGCTCGAACGTGTGGTTTCGGCATCAAGATTGTAATTGAGGACGATGCCCAGACCGGTATCGACCTCATCCGGCAGCTGGTCACGAGGTCTCGGGGTGGCCTCGATCACGCGGGGGGAGCAGCTTGCCGGCGCAGCGGTGAAATGCAGCGTCTGTGCCGCCTCATCCAGATCAAAGTCGACGCCGTCGATCCGATCTACCCGGATGTCGCCTTGGCCTCGCCGGCCCTCGATGATGGGCCTGATCCCGGTTCTGCACAACTCGTCCGCATCGGCCAGCAAACCGCCATCACCCAGATCGACAAAGCGGGTGATGAACCCGGAGGGCCATCCGTTGATGAACACCTCCAGGTGCAGTGTCTGGCTCTGTCCGGCATCGGCCTCATCGGCACGACCTTCGGTGGTAGCAGCCAGGACAAGCAGTAAAAGACCGATCAGGAAAAGCGCAAGGCCGGGCCGGTTAGCGTGCTGCAACCGGGGCATTCAAGGTCCCTCGGCTGGTTGTTGCGGTCAGATCTGCACTTGCGGTTCCAATCCGGGCTGCCGGTCCCAGCGGCCAGCGCATGGTCGAGCCGCCCAGAGCGTAGCCGAAAAGCCCGTCACGCCGAACGACAGCGGAACCGCCCCGCGTCAGCCGGACATTTCCCAGGCGCAGACGCACATCGCCTGCATTGCGCGCTTCAAGATATGCCATGCCGCCACTTTGGGTCAGTGCAAAGCTGACCTGCGGCAAGCGGGCGCCCGCCTCGGTGAAGAAAACCGGGATCCGCAGCCGGGTGGCAAAAGCAACCTGACCGGCCTGAAGCCGCGAGCGGTCGGGCACCTCGTCTATGTAGATACGATAGGCTTCCTCTCCGCGCACCGGCGATGTGTCCGTGCGGACCACGCGCACCGTCTGCTCGGCGCCCGGGCGCAGCTGCGTCATCGGCGGGCTGACGACAACGGCATTGGTGGGTTCGAACCGCTCCTGCCCGTTTTGCTGCACCCAGCGGAACACCCGCGCCTGAACGGTCATCGGTTCGCGCCCGTCGTTGCGCAAGGTCAGCGTGGTCGTGGCGCCCGGTGCCGTCACTTCCAGCGTCACCGGAGATACGCGCAGGCCATCGGCCAAGGCTGCAACAGGCGTCAGCATGGCAAGCGCGGTGGCACAGGCAATGGCACGGAGTGTGGCGTTGATCGGTCTCATGTCACGCCCTCCGCTCAAAATGTCACGGTTACGGTGATGGTATCGTTATAGACACCTGTGGCCGGGGTTGTCTGTGGCGGAACGCGGCCATAGACCGTGTGTGTCACGACCGAGCCGGTGCCAGTATCGGAAACGGTATCGGTTGGCGGGGTATTCCCCCAGTTCACGCTGCGCCCGGTATCCTGAAAAAGACCGTAATCGATTGTCGCTCCTGCGCCCGTCATCCTGCGCACGGTGATCGTGGCGCCATCGCCGGTGCCCTCGTCCAGTCCGACATCATAATCGGTTCCCGGTGTGCAGGTGACCTCGATATTTGCCTGTTCATCGATATTGCTTGTCAGCACCCCGACAGTGCCGAAATCGAGCGTCTGCGTGGACGTGATCTCACAATCCGCCTGAATGGTGATGATGACATCGAATGTATCGGTTGCTGTCTGTGCCTGTGCTGCGTTCACGCCAGCCACCGATGCGGCGACCATAACAGCAAGAACACGCGGTAACGCGGTTCGTTTCATCTGACTTTTCTCCAGAATACTGCCTAAAAACCGGCATCTGCTCATTTTTCTCATTCGCTTGACGGAATGCTGATCGTTAAATTGCCATAGTGAATGAAAGAACTCAAGCTTTGTGCAAGAATATGCTGGAACCTCGGGAAAAAACTGGGCACCGGCCAAGGACGGCGTTTCGCTTTCAAAGACGTATGGTGGATCTGCCCGTCATCGGGCTCTCAATGTCGAGGTAAAGACGGAGAGGGGCGAACCCCGATGCGTTGCGCAATCCGAGGTCAACCGGCCTGGCGATCCGGGTCAGGGTGGTGGTGCGCTTGTCGCGGCCCATCCGTCATTGCAAACCGTCTGTCATGCGGGCGGTGGCGCTTTCGCCACCGCCCATGGGGCTATTCGTTCACCCGCCCGGGCAGGCTGAGATCGCCCGAGGCCACGTCAAACACGTCCGTCACGCACAGAAGTGGGGCATGGATATTGGCATCCACGCGCAGCGCTGCCGTCACGCCATCATAATTTGCCGCTTCGACGGCCCCGATCTCGGCAAAAGGAACGCGGATGCTGAGCGTTTCGCCCGTGAAAACCGGGGACCAGCCGGGGCTGTCGATCAGGATCGGCAGCCCCGGCCAGGTCAGCGGCAGGTTCGGGCTGGCGCCATCGGGAATGTCGATCACCTTCAACGCGCCCGGCCCGCAAACGTCATCAGGGCCAAGCACGACCCAATGGCTGTGCCAGACGCCGCCGTCGTCGTCGGTGCGCCCGGTGTTGCCTTCATCAAAGAGAGGCGTGTCGTCAAAATCAGGGTGAATGGTGACCGCAAAGGCCAGTATCCCTGCACCCGCGTCGAAGCCGACGACCGAGGGGTCAATGCTGGTCGGCCAGACATAAGAAAAGACCGGCGCATTTCCCAGTTGGCCGACGGGTTGCGGCGTTGTTTCGCCCGGCGTGCCGGCAACCGACATGGTGAAGGTGGCGATATGGCCCTCGGTGGTGATGCTGGCCGCGACGATGTCGAAATCGGCACGTTCAGCGCCGCCCTCGGTCGCGATGATGCCATGGGCGAGTGCAGGGCCGGCAAGCACAACTCCGAGCGCTGCTGACAGCGCGGCTTGGCGGATCGTTCGGTTCTGTGTCATGATAAGGGGCTTCCTTTGATTGTCGTCAGGGGTTGCATTCCGGGCCCTCGGGCGGTTGCCGCCGCTCCGAGGGCCCAACTCAGGCCGCAGTGTCGAACCTTGCCCAAGTCAAGGCTCGGTCCTGGTCTGCGGCTTCTTCGTGCTCGGCGCAGTCGAGGCGCAAGTTTGCGTCCCCAAAGGCGGCGTCCACGAAAGCGCAATGATGCGGTGCCGCCGCGTCATCATGAACATGGGGGCGGAAATGCTGACAGGTGGCGCAGATCCGTTGCACCGGGATGGCGCGGGCCTCTTGCAGGGCGCGAATGATCCGGGTCAGGGCACGCAGCATCGAACCGGCCTCGGCGGCGGGCAGGGCGCAAAGGGCGGCGAGCAGGTCTTCGGGAGCTTCTGGCAGGGTTGCTTGTGTCGCTTTCCCCAGATCGCTCAATGTAATCTGCACCACGCGACGATCTTGCGGATCTGCCCGGCGCCTGATCATCCCTTTGGCGTTCAGGCTGGCAACTGAATCGCTCAGGCTGGCGGGGCTAACCCCCAGAACTGAAGCGAGATCGCCTTGCCGTGTGGGTCCGCGCCGCGACAGATATGCCAGAATCTCGGCCTGGGTAGGGTTGAGCCCCGCCGCCGTCACGGCCTTCCAGGCTGCCGCGCGCCAGTAAACGGCGACCCTGCCAAGCCCTGCGGCAATCTGTTCAGCATGATCTGGCATTCGCCCCCTCCTCCGAAATAATATAGGACTCCTAATTTAATAGTGATCAAAAGTCAACCGGGTGAACCACACGGTTTTGCACGATCTCCCTCATTACGGTTTCCTGCATTCGCCGGCGGCGTTTTTCAGCACCAGAGCGGGGAGGTTCTGCCCGCTTGTTCGGAAGGTCCATGAAGTGCGTTGGCAAGCCCCAAGCAACCACACAAGCCGATGGCCGCCTCCGCCGGGGCGAGCGCGTCAGCCGCGAACCCGTTCGTTCAGATGGGGCCATGGCGAGGCTTCAATGCTAGCTCATGCCGGCAGTGCCACGTTGCGCTGGAAACTTTGTCAGGGCCTGTCCTGAACCGCTGGGACAGAATTGGAGGATCTCATGATACGCAAACCTTTTACCCGCGTTCTTGCGCTGATGGCTGCATTGGGGGTCAGCGCGCAGACAGCCCCGATCTGGGCCCAGCAATTGATTGAACTGGACGGGATCATTGGTGAGCAGACCAGCTTGCCGTTGAACCGCTTTCCCGGCGATCACTTCACACCGACGCAGTTGCGTCAGTTCAGCGCGCAGAGGATTCGCACCGCAGGCGATCTGATCGCGGCCGATGCCGAAACAGTCGGGCGGATTCTGGCCATTCAGCCGCGTCAGGCACGCATGCTTCAGCGACAGTTGCGCGAAGCGATGAGCAGCCGTTGATCACGGGCGTGCTTCGCGCGCGATCAGCGCGTCTCGCAGTCTTCTGACCATTGCCCGCGCCAGATGCGCCAGGCGGTCGGCGGCGCGTGTTTCCAGTCCCACGCGCGTCAG